>Ga0182746_1000341_pt1 | contig 70952 bp, 71 predicted proteins | sample eDN3rd30CBELigOP_FD_128881 | JGI IMG/M metagenome (GOLD analysis project Ga0182746, IMG submission 128881) | Enriched Organic Plus compost microbial communities from Emeryville, California, USA - eDNA 3rd pass 30_C BE-Lig OP (version 2) (version 2) ...
CCGCGATGGTTTGCAGATTATAACAACGTCGCTCCGCACTCAGCACTTGGCATGAAGAGCCCGGTCGAGTACAAGGAGTCCGTGAACTTTTAACCGTGTCCAAAAAATCGGGGTTCACTCCAACTTTTTAGCGATTAGTTTGCGCCGCCGTTTAATTCCATATTTACTATTAACAACAATAAGATTATGTTTATTAACCAAGATTGATAAATGGGGTTTAAAGTGAAACTGAGTACGTCTGTAAAATGGCTGACATTTGCTTTTATTCTTTTTGTTTTCGGAAACAGCTGGGAACCCGGTGTCGGCCTTGATACTGCGACGTACGGGGCCATCGCCAAAGAAATTCTTCGCAGTGGCTCTTGGTTTGCTCCCCGCCTTGCACCGGGGATTTTTGATCCGTTTGTCGAACATCCCTACTTGATATTGTGGCTGGACGCTTTATCAATCAAGCTGCTGGGGCCGACAGCTCAGGCCATTCATTTCACTTCGTCAATATTAGGCATAGCGGGACTTCTTTTTTTCTTTCTGGCCATTCAAAAGCTTATTGACGAAACGGCCGCTTTTTTTTCGATCCTTTGCCTTCTGACGGTGAACGTCTTCATGAACTTCATGTCGAGCGGCTGGCTGGACATGCCTATGATCTCATTCACGCTGATCGGCTTCTATTTCGCGACAAGAACTTCTGAAAAGGCGGTCTCTACAAACAGCCTTTTGACCGGGTTCTTCTTGGGGCTGGCCGTTCTCTCTAAAGGTGTGGCGGCTGTGGGAGTATTCCCAGTGGCGCTATTCCTGGTATTGAACTCTAGCTCGCGCCTCAAAGTGCTCAGTTACTTCTTTCTAGGGATTTTTACTCCTTTGGCTGCTTTCACTCTTGCTCACTATCAATCGCAAGGTTTCGTCTTTTGGACGGAGTATCTTCACCGCCAGCTTTTCGTTCATAACGTTCCTACAGAACTGAGTGGAGATATGGCGGGCTGGCTGTGGTACCCCCGCGATATTCTCACTCACGCCCACTTTGTTGCGCTTCTGTTTATACCCGGAGCGTATTTCCTATGGAAACGCCATTACCGCGCTCTGACCTTCGCAGTGGTTGCTCAGTTTGCCATTCATTTTCTGGTTTATGCTTTTAGCTACCGCCACAACCGTCAGTATCTGTTGCCGGTTTTTCCATGGATGGCTCTGGCAACTGGCTTTCTTTTATCTCAGCGATGGAAAATTTCCGTTCCTAAGTGGAGCCAAGGATTGTTCTACATCGCCGTTTTTTACTTTTTCATCGTGAGCTTTATACCTGTGACAGTTCATAATATCGGCAGCGCTGACATCTACGCCCTCTCAGAATATGTCAAACAGTCACGGATCCAGAAAATCTACTTTGAAGCGAGCGAAGAAGATCGAATTCGCGGCGAAATGACGAGTTCTTACGTAGCGTGGTATCTCGACAGGACACCTGTCATGTTCAGCGCTGATCAGCTGCAAGAGATTTACACTCGCCTGACAGAGACTGAGGCCCTTCTTCTAGTCCGTGGAAAAAGAAATGACCTTTATTTTCAGCAAGCCGATAATGTGTGCGCTTGGAATAAAACTTGGATTTTAATTTCAACAAAAGAAAACTGCTCAGGCCTAAACCGCAAAATATCAGTCCCACCTATAAAAAGAGATCTTGAGCGCCAAGAGTATCTCAGCGAAGCCACTAAGCTTAGTTCAAGCGATTAACCTGGAAAGAACTTATTGAGACTCTCTGACATTATAGAGGCAGTTCCAGCACCCAAATAATACCCCCGATACCACCCCGCCGTTTCGTTCAGGGCCGCTGAGAGATCCCACTTCGGTTGCCAGCCGAGATCTTGCAGCGCGAGCTCACTGCTCATCTGGCCATGCAAGGACAGATGCCGGCGGGGGCCGGCTTCCGTTGGTTTTTCTATGGCTCCCCAGGCTTGGGCGAATTCACGCAAGACCTCTTCAACACTTTCGTAATCACTCGCGCCCAGATTGTAGGTCGGTGCGAGCTTAGGGCCTTTTTCGTATAAAGCCTCTGCTAAAAGCAACAAACCACTGACTTGATCAAGCACATGAATCCACGGCCGCACGGAGTTGGGGTTGCGCACTTCCAAAGAAGTCTTATTAACAAAACACTTCGCCGCTTGCGGTATCAGCGACGTTTCAGAAAAATCTCCGCCGCCGATGGCGGAGCCCAAGCGCGCTGTCGCCACCGCGATTTTGTGTTTATTGTATTTTTCCGGAGTAAAATATGTTGAACGGTAAGACAGCGCTATAAATTCCGCGCACAGCTTTGCGGTCGGTAAAAGATCACCGGCTGCGACCTTATCCCCTTCGACAAATGGCTTATTTTCGTTATTGCGCTCATACACCTTATCGGAACTTGCGACCACCACAGAGCGCACAGACGCGGTCTCACGCAAAAGTTCCATAAGAACAGCCGTGCCCATCACCGATTTTGAAATCACATCGAGCGGCTTTTTCTCTGCTTGCTGCAACAGACCGCTTTCACCCAGATGTAAAACCACATCGGCCTGCGCGAAATTTAAGACCTGTCGGCACGTCTCTTCATTGCGCAAATCTCCATAGGTCATAGACACCGTTTGCGCGAGATTGCTGAGATCAAACAAATTCGGAGAAGACGCCGCTTCTTCGGCAAGACAGAAAACCTGCGCCCCTAAATGACGTAACGAGAGCGCCGTCCAAGTTCCTAAAAAACTTGTCGGTGAAGTAAGAAAAACCCGTTTGCCATTCCAGAATTTCGATGCGGGCGTGCGAACCACGTTACGCTCCTAGCAGGGCCTGCTCCACGCCTTGATTGCGGTGCTCAGGATGCACCCAGTGAGCTAAAACCTTCCCCTCGAACTTCCAATAAAAGCCGACAGGATCGGTTTCGTAAATCGCCACACGAAGTTCACCTTTACCTTCGGTTGCTTTCATTTTAAGCAGAGTTTGCGCCAAAGAATCCTGGCTGATGACACCACTGCTGGCCGAAGGCAGGCAATGCTCTTCATAAAGCCGCGCCAAAAGAGACAGCTCAACCAAATTGAACAAAGATTCACGAATAAAATATTTATCAGCGTGGAGCGACTTCATACTCTTAAGCCTAACGGCCCGGACCCGCGCTTGTCACACTTATTTTGTAAGGACCACCGTTCCAGTCCCACGCTCTGCTGTGATTAAAAGCCCTTTCAGCTGAGTTCCTTCCAATCTCAAGCGCAGATGGGAAAAATCCTTCACAGAGTCCGAAGCCCCACAAGTCAGATATAAAACCGGACCCGGTGCCCGCGAACCCAAATCCAAAGACGTTGCTTGGCTGGCGACGGTGAAATGCCCTTGATAGTGACCATTTAAAGTTCCCACTTTCAACTCCACCGCTTGCGCGCTTCCGCCGGGCATTTGCAAAGTCCCGCTGTATGCCCCATCAATGCGCACGGAATCTTTTGCGCCCACAATGAAATCCGTGAATTTTTCCTTAGCAAAACCTGTGAGCTTACGTAAAGACGGTTTGGCAAACGGGAATACGCCTTCAATCACGTCTTCAGAAATTTTAAAACGCAAAAGCGAAACGCTGTCAGAGGCAGAGAACATACCTCTTTCAAGATCCCAAGAAACCGCGCCGTATCTTTTCCCGCGCGCCTCCCCCTGTCGCCAAGCCAGGACCTCCATGCGCATTTGACGTGTTTGAAAAAATAAAACATGCCAAATGTGTCCCTCACTGTCTTTAAGCTCATAGCGTCCTTCGGCTTTAAGAATGCGCGCCATGGAGGGGGCCGCATAATATCCGGCTTGTTCCGCCACGACGCTGGATTCCGCCGCCATTTCCAGCTCTAAGAGTTTACGCACAAACTCTTTAGCTGCCTGCAGATACGCCGGCATAAATTCATCCGAAGGCTCAAAACTTTTCCACTGCACGGAGAGATCGCGCAGATTTTCCATCGTCAGAATGTCTAAAATCTGGCGCAGCTCTTTTCCTTGGAAAGCTTCTTCAAACTCCACGAAAAATGTAAAGAGCTTTTCCCCGGCATCGCCAAGTCCCTGGTAAGTTTCCGCAGAGCCATTGGTCATTTCAACAGCGGCAAAAAGAAGAGCGAGTCTTTTTTCATAGAGATGAACCGCCGAGCGTGTATCATGATGCAAAGCCTGAATCTGCCGTGATAATATTTTTAAATATTCTCGCTGCGCGGATTCACTGCGTAAATCCACGATCCAGCGCTCGACATTGCTATCTTCTTGTCCTGGTTGCTGCAGCAGTTTTAAAGCTGTGGCAGACAAACTTTGGCGGACACTGTCTAAAAGATCCTTGCGAGAGAAAAATTTGCTCTCAATAAAAGTAGAAAGCAGTTCCAGATTCTCAAGCATTTTCCTTTGCGCGGTCACCTCAGAAAGGCCCGCGCTTTCTTTTTCCACTTGCTTAAGAAACTCTGCCGTTCCCGCCTCATCGAGCCATTTTTGATAGTAAAGAACACGGTCACTGGAAAAAGAAGAAACTTGCACCCACTGCACTCCCCAGCGTGCCATACCTGCACCCAAAGACGACAATGAAACCGGCGGCGTTTTCGGAGTACGGAATTTCTCAGCGCAGCCTTGCAAGCGATCTAGCAAGAAAAAATAAGATTCAAACGTCGTTACATCGCGCATTTTGGGATAAGAGATTTCTAGAATCTCCACTGCTTGGCGAAGCTGACTTGCGTCTTGCTCTGCTTTTTTTAAAAGATCTTGCGGTGAAGGCAACGCGCTTTGAGCGAAAGTCAGAAACGGAAAAAAGAGCAACCCTAAAAACGCGCCACGAATCAAAGTCGTCATCTCACCCTCCCTTGAGAAAACATCCTAAGGTTGCCAATGAATTCCCGAAATACTAGAGCGCCCGTCAGGAAACATAGGACAGGACTTCGGACCCATTTTTAACACGTCATTCCGAAGCTGTGAGTCTTGACAGGATTCTCCTATGGGAGCCAAATCAGCACAGTCGTATATGAGGTCTTAATGCAAAGCCAAGAACTGAGAATTGAAATTGAAGCCAATGTCAGCGATGAACGCCGTGAGCCTGGCTACGTCATGGTCAAATACTTTTCTCCGCCAGAGAAGATGACCCAAGCTCTGAAAAAGCTGGGGCTCTTTTGGGGGATCGCTCTGGTTTCGGTTTTAATTCCCGTCTTTCACTTTGTGCTTGTGCCTCTGTTCTTTTTCCTTGGCATCTTCTTCGGCTACCGAAGCTACAAGAGCGAAGGCCGGGTGCTGGGTGGAGAAACCCACTGCCCTCACTGCAAGAATGAGGTGAAGGTCAAACCCGCCGAATTGCAATGGCCGGTCTCTGAAATCTGCCAGAACTGCGCCCGCGTCGTAAGAATGGAAAAAAAGATTTAAGCTTGAGAGTTTGAAGAACGCCTTTTATTGTCAAAGGATATGTTCAAAGTTCTCTTAGCTTGTGTCTGCGCCGTTTTTTACATCTCTTATGCTGAAGCTTTTGAAATGCTGGGCGGCCTGACTCCGCCCTCGCAGCAAAAAGTCATGCTGAGTTACTCAGGGCTTTTTCATGACAAATCTGATTTTCCGCAAGAAAGAGCTTCGACTTCTTTGCAGAGTTTGGATTTTTCAGCACCCGTCTACAAAACCGAAACTCAAGGTGTATCTCTGAATCTCAGCGCCAGTGAACTAGCCGTCAAACCCGCCCAAGGCTCGTTGTCAGAGTTGTATGATCTAAAAATCGGCGGCACTTATACGAAAGTGGTCGACGACAAACGCCTGTGGGCCGTGTCCGTACGCTATGGTTCGGCCAGTGATAAGCCTTTTAAAGATGCCAGCGTCAGTACCGTGGGTGCGACATGGTTTTACTCTTACCCAAGCGATGAAACAGGTCGCTGGCTGTGGCTGGTGGATTACTCTAACAACCGCCCGATCTTGAACAATATTCCGCTGCCGGGTTTTGCTTATTTCTACACACCTTCCAAAGATTTCCGCGGAGTTTTCGGAGTTCCATTTGCCGCCATCAACTGGGGTTACTCTGAAAAATGGGCTTTGGATATTTTTGCTTTGGTGCCGTGGATCTTTAAAGGCTCGATCAACTATAAGCTCAATGATTTTGCCCGCGTCTATACGGGTCTTGATTTTTCGCAAGTGACGTTCCTCCCGTTTGATCGTCCCCACAAAGAGGATCGTCTTTTTTACGATGAGAAAAAGGTCTTTGTCGGTATCAAGTCACCGCTCTCTAAAAATGTTTTTGCGGAATTGGAAGCGGGTCACGCTTTTGATCGCGCTTTCTTTATTGCCGAAAACTACACGCTGGATCCCGACAACCCCGTGGAAGTCGGTAACGCCTTTTACGGCAAGCTCACTCTAAGACTGTTTTATTAAGTCCTATCCAAAACGGCCGGTGATATAATTTTCCGTGCGCGAGTCTTTAGGATTTGTAAAGACCTGATCACTGGCGCCGAACTCAATCAAATCACCCAAGTACATAAAAGCCGTGTAATCGGAAACACGCGCGGCTTGGTGCAGGCTGTGTGTGACAATCGCGATGGTCACGTCTTTACGAAGCTCTTGAATAAGCTCTTCAATATGACGAGTGGAAATAGGATCCAGAGCCGATGTCGGCTCATCTAGAAGCAAGATCTCAGGCTCCGTTGCAAGCGCGCGCGCAATACACAGACGCTGCTGCTGACCACCCGACAAGGCTGTCGCCGAGGAATTCAAACGGTCTTTCACTTCGTTCCAAAGGCCGGCTTGTTGCAAAGAGCGCTCGACTCTTTCTTCAATAAAGCTTTTCTTTTTCACGCCACGCACTTTAAGACCATAAGCGACGTTTTCATGAATGCTTTTAGGAAACGGATTGGGCTTTTGGAAAACCATGCCGATACGCATGCGCACTTCCATTGGATCGATCTCACGGCCCAAGATATTGCGGCGATCCGGATGAAGCAGGATTTCGCCTTGATAGTTGGCGTTGGGATAAAGATCGTGCATGCGGTTAAAACAACGCAGTAACGTCGTCTTTCCGCAACCGGAAGGACCAATCAAAGCCGTCACACGGTTTTCATAAACAGGCAATGTGATACCGTTAAGAACTTTCTTATCCCCGTAGGAAAAGAGAAGGTTTTTAACTTCGGCGCGTAATTGCAATTCCATATCTCACCATTTCATCTTTTTACGGAAGCGTGAGCGCAAATAAATCGCTCCGCCGTTCATAATCAGGGTCATCACCAAAAGAACGACTCCTGTGGCTGCGGCGTTGACGTGAAACTCCGGCTGTGGACGAGACAACCAGTTGAACATTTGAATCGGCATCACCGTAAACGGATCCATCAACCACTTAAAGTTAATAAAAGGAAAATGCCCCTCCACCGGTGCCGTCGGCAGAAATGCGATAAAAGTCAAAGCGCCAATTGTGATAAGCGGAGCCGTCTCTCCGATCGCGCGGGAAAGAGAGATGATCACACCCGTCAAAATACCGCCGGAAGAATACGGCAGGATATGATAACGAATTGTTTGCCACTTGCTGGCCCCCATCGCATAGCTCGCTTCACGGATGGTGTTGGGAATAGAGCGAATTGCTTCCCGCGTGGTCACGATGATAATCGGCAAGACAAGAAGTCCCAAGGTCAATCCCGCGGTCAAAATACTCTGACCGAGCTTGAGCTTGTAAACGAACAAACCCAAGGCCATCAAACCGTAAGTGATCGAAGGAATGCCGGCTAGATTGATGATATTGAGTTCAATAATTTGTGAGATCCAGTTTTTCTTAGCGTATTCTTCGAGATAAACACCGGCCGCGACTCCTAAGGGAATCGCGCAGAACGCCGTGGTCAGCATAATGCAGAACGAGCCCACCCACGCTGACAAAATCCCGGCTCTTTCCGCAAATCGCGACGGAAAGTTCATAAAGAATTCCGTGCTTAAGCGCGGAACACCCGTCATCGCTAAATCCACAATCAAAGTCAAAAGCGTGATCAAAGCAAAGAGTAACGACATCAAACCCACAAGCGCAAAGACAAAGTCCCAGAATTGACGACGCTTGATATTGGCATGGATGTCATCCACAGAATGCATCACCGCTGAAGGAGAAGCCGAACCGGCTTGAGACAGTTCCATCACTCTTTCTCCTGGAATCGTTTGCGCAACCACAAACCGATAATGTTAAAGCACAAGGTCAAACAGAGCAGGCTTAAACCTGCGACATAGATAGATTGATAACCAATAGAACCGTGAGGAAGATCGCCCAAACTCACCTGCACGATAAACGCTGTGATCGTGGCCGCAGGCTGAGTGGGATTCAAAGTCAGATTCGGTTGCATACCGGCGGCAATCGCCACCACCATGGTCTCTCCCAAAGCGCGTGAGATACCTAAAATATATGCCGAAGTAATTCCCGAAAATGCCGCCGGGATCACCACACGGAAAGCCGTCTGCATGCGTGAAGCGCCCACCGCAAACGAAGCTTCACGCAAGTGACCAGGCACAGAGCGCATGGCATCTTCACTGAGGCTGCTGACATAAGGAACAATCATCACACCGATCACTAGTCCCGCACTCAAAACGTTAAAACCGCTCAAAGAGGGAATGATTTTTTGCAGAAGTGGCGTGACAAATAACAAAGCAAAATAACCGTAAACAACCGTGGGTACCGCCGCCAAGAGTTCCAAGATCGGTTTTAAAACCTCGCGCACGGAAGGACGGATGTATTCACTTAAAAAAGCTGCTGCCACTGTTCCCAAAGGAATGGCAACAAGCAAAGCAATACAGGTCGACAAGAATGTTCCCGCTAAAAGCGGCAAAATGCCGTAACGGGCATTTTCAAAAAGAGGTGTCCATTCTGTGTCAGTTAAAAAATCTTTTAAAGAAACGTGCTCAAAAAAGGGCAAGCTTTCGGTCACAAGAATACCGACGATGCCCAGAGTGACGAAGACAGAGGAAGCCGCCGCCAGAAAGAGCACCGTTTCGATCGCTCGTTCCCGCAAACGACGCATCCGCCGGACCGGGTGGTCGGCGGATGTGAACTCAGAAAGTTTTTTAAGCTGATTTTTCGTCACTGGCTTAAAACTACAATGAACCTTCGCGTTTCATCAACTGTTCAATTTTGAGGCCGACTTCGGAATGTCCGCCGAAAACAGTGCCCCATTTGCCTTTTTTCACGTGTTCTTTGCCCATTTCGTAAGCTTTCGCAGGCAAAGCCACATATTTCACTTCCGGAACCAGTTTCGCGGAATTATCAAGATAGAAGTTCACAAAATCTTTCACTTCTTGTTTTTTCATCGCCGCTTCGCTCACGTAAATGAAGATAGGACGAGACAACGGGAAGTATGTGCCCGTTTCAACAGTTTCACGAGAAGGCAGAACCGCTTCGTTTTTCTTTGGAGCTTTTTCACCGCCCACAATTCCGACAACTTTCAATTTACCTTTGTTCTCTTCGTAGTAAGCAAGAGGAATATAACCCAAAGCGTACATATCGTTGGCAACACCGGTCACAAGTGTGTTGTCGTCTTCGCTGGCTGTGTAATCACCGCGAGAAGATTTCGCCTTACCGACGATGGCTTCTGTGAAGTAATCAAAAGTCCCGGAGTCAGAACCTGCGCCGTACAATTTCAAATTCTCTTTCGGCCATGCGGGATTGACGTCACTCCATTTAACAACTTTACCTTGAGCGCCTGGCTCCCACATTTTTTTAAGCTCAGCCACAGAGATGGACTTCAACCAAGTGTTCTTCGGATTCACCACAACCGCCGTCGCATCGTAAGCGATCGGAATTTCCATGAATTTGATATTTGCTTTACGGCACGCTTCCATTTCAGCCGACTGGATAGGACGGGACGCATCTTGAACATCAGTTTCACCACGGCAGAATTTTTTGAAGCCGCCGCCGGTGCCGGAAATACCCACAGTCACGCGCACTTTGCCTTTTTGTGCCGCTTGGAACTCTTCGGCCATGGCTTCCGTGATTGGAAACACGGTGCTCGAACCGTCGATTTTAATCACCGGAACATCCGCATGCGCGGCGAACGAACCCATCACCACAGATAAGGAAAGAAGAACATTCTTAAGCATATACATCTCCTCTAGGCCCTCAGATCTAACACCGATATGCCGCTCTGTATTGTTAGGGTTTTATTATGATTTAGCCGTTTCGCGTTACCAAAGTCTCGGTTAAACTAAACAATATGAAGCGAAATTCACTCCAGGATCAGGCGGCTATTCTAGAAAAGATCAATAATGCTATTTCTGACAGCATTTATATTCTGGATCTTCAGGCACGCAATCTCTTGTGGCTTAACGACCGTGGCGAGGAGCTGTATGGCTACTCCCTGGAAGAAATCCAGGACATGGGGGATCTTTATCACGCCAACACGATGCACCCTGACGATATGCCGGTCCTTCTTGAGGCCTTGGAAAAAGCCAAAACAATGCGCGACGGCGAAGTCATTTCTTTGGAGTACCGCTTTAAAGACAAGCTCGGCAATTACCACTGGCACAACGACCGCATCACCGTTTTTTCACGCAATGAATCCGGTATCCCGGCAGCGATTTTAGGTGTGGCAAGCAATGTGAATGAGCGCAAGGTCTATGAAGAAACACTGAAGAACACGATTCAAAAACTGAATCTTTCTCTGGCCGCCGCGGGCATGGGCACTTGGGAGTGGGACATCGAGCAAAACATTTTGCATTGGGATCACCGCATGTACGAAATCCACGGTCTGCAAAAAACTTTGCAAAACCCCATGGAGCAAATTTGGGCCCACGCCGTGCGCGAGGATATGGAAGCCGTGAACATCAAAGTTCAGGAAGCCGTCAAACGCCGTCAGGATTTCTATGTCACTTACCGTATGATTTATGACAACCGTGAAGTTCATCACGTGCGTTGCTACGGAAAATTTCTGGATGAGAAAAGCCGCATGTACGGTGTCGCCTGGGATTCCACCGAGGAGGTTCTCACCGAGCGTGAAATCGCCGAAGCCAAAGCCAAACTGATTTCTTCGACAAAAATGGCCGCTCTGGGGGAAATGTCCGGCGGGATTGCTCACGAAATCAACAATCCCCTCACGGTGATCCAGGCTCGCGCCTTTCAGCTTTCGCAAATGGTGGAAAATAACAAGCTTGATCCGGAAAAAATTAAGCAAGCTTCTGAGAGCATCAGCCGCACCGCTGATAAGATCGCACGCATTATCAAATCCCTGCGCTCGTTTGCCCGGGAAGGCAATTACGATCCTTTTGAGATCGTGCCCATTCGCCGGATTATCGAAGAAACCCTGGAGTTCTGCCGCACACGTTTTTACAACCACGGTGTCGAGATCGAAGTCGGTGAAATTGATCCTGAACTTGAAGTCGAATGCCGGGTTATTCAAATTGAACAGGTGCTTTTAAATCTGCTCAATAATTCTTTTGATGCCGTTCAAAGTCTTGAACAAAAGTGGATTCGCATCGAGGTGCAGGAAGAAGATGACGGCATTGAGATTCATGTGATCGATTCAGGCAAAGGCATTCCCCAGGAAATCGCCGATCAAATCATGCTGCCTTTTTTCACGACCAAAGAAGTCGGCAAAGGAACAGGTTTGGGCCTTAGTATTTCTGAAGGGATTTTAAAATCACATCAAGGCAGTTTGGCCTTGCAAAGGGAAGCTCCGAACACCACCTTTGTGATTCGTCTGCCGAAGCTTCAAGAAGAATAATTATTGGCACTGCGAACAGACGCCGAAGAAGTCCAAACGATGGGAGACCTGCTTATAACCCATGGTCTCAACCATTTTGATATGGTGATCTAAATCACAAATATGCAAAGGCTCCACACGCTGACAAAGACGGCAAATGACATGGTGATGGTGATGACCGGATTCGAGTGTTAACTCAAAGCGCGCCACACCGTCACCGAACTCCAAACGAGAAACAAGGCCGGCTTCCTCAAATTTTTTGAGAATACGATAGATCGTGACCAGATCCATGCCTTCGGACTTGCTTGCGAATTTTTTAAAAATCTCATCGGCGGAAATCGGCTCGGGATGATCGAGAAGGATTTTTAGCATCTGACTGCGCTGCGAGGTGAGCTTCATCCCCGCCTTGCGCACGCGCTCGTTGAGCGAGTCGATATTCACATTTTTCCGTTCGTGGCCGCACTTCGTCATACCCTGCTTAAATACACCATTCAGGGCTTAAAATCCACTATGTTTCCACTCCCCGGCGGTCCATAAGCGCATTCAGGCCGTAATAGGTGTAACAAAGCGCTGATAGTACGGGCACCAAGAAGAACGCCAGCGGAATATACGAGATAAGCCCCAATAAAAGGCCCATGCCGTACAAAGAGCCGGCCTCTTCTTTTTCAATACGTTTGCGTTCTTCAGGGCTCGCGAAATCCTGGAGCACATCGTAGAGAAAAACTTTTTTATTCAGCCACGCCGTGAGCAGCAAAGGAATCAGCACCTGGCAGCCCGGCACCAGCCACAGCGGTAGAGTGATTATAAAAGCGGCGATAAAAACAAAGGTCGCAACCAGCGTATTCCAAAGACTGCCGATAATGGTGCCACCGCGCTTTTTTTCGAGGTGTTTATAATTACTATCGACGACGATTTTAAGCACGAGCGGCATGATAAACACCGAAGTGAAAAAGACCGCTGTTAGATACGCGAGCGGTATAAAGGCCAAAATCAAAAACACGACGGCGGAGAATGCCGCAAACTCCTGAAAGCCTGTGGTGTCCTGAATCCAGCGAAACGGTGTCAGGCCCTCTAGAAAGGCGGCCAGCCCCACACTCCACGCCTGCCAGAAAACGATAAATAGAATAAAAACCAAGAGCACAGCGACAACCGGAGGCAGCAAAATCAGAAGAAACATCCTCAGTCGCAGAAGAGACTCAAAAGATTGGCGGAACGCGCGAAAAATAGAACTCATTCTTTGATTTTTTCTCTTTGCTCACGGACTGGCAAGTGCTTCAATAGACTATGATGTCAAAAAAGATTCACATATTCCGTCACGGACAGACCGACTGGAATCTGATCCGCCGCATGCAGGGACACACCGACATTCCCTTGAACGAAGAAGGCCGCAAGCAAGCGCAGGCGCTGCAACAGTATTTCAAAGAAAATCCTGTGGACCTCTTCGTCAGCAGTGACCTATCCCGCGCGCAGGAAACCGCAGCCATTGCCAACGCTCATTTAAAGCAGCCTCTATTGCTGTATCCAGGGTTTCGTGAAGTGTCCCTGGGAATTCTTGAAGGCATGACTCAAGAGGAAGTGCGCCGCCAATTTGGTGATGAATCGTGGGAAAAATGGGCCTCTTTGCATCCTGAAAACGCCGATTTTCATTATCCTCAAGCAGAGAGCTCACGACAGGCGGTTATGCGATTTAGCATGTCGTTAAAAATTTTTTGCAAAGAACACTCATTTTCTCATGCGGGATTGTGCACGCACGGCTTCGTCATGCGGCGTTTTCTGCACACACTTCGTCCCGATATCAAAGAAGCTCTGCCTATTCCTAATTGCGTGGTGTACACGGTGGAATGGGATGCGGCCACCGATAGTTTTTCTTTTCACTGGGATTCTTAACAGCGTAAAGAAAAGAAAAATTGCTTAATCATACCGTCCATGTTTATTCTGCAACTAAGCGTGGCAGTCAGGCCACTTTACAAATGAGGTCCCTATGGAAAAAATCCCGTTTCAAACCGTGCAAAACTCTATCGATAAAATCTGCAGCATCACGGAGGAAGGCGACCTCGAACAAGCGTCCCAGCATCTTTTTGATGCCCAACCGGATCTAGCGGGCTTTTTCATGGAATTCATCGAAGACATGAGCGAAGGCGCTCAAGATCTGGGTTTCATGATGGCGTTGATCCTCAATAAATCTTTCGAAGATCAATACAAAGATTTGCGCAAAATGAACGAAGAAGAAGTTGTTGAGCGTTTTGAGAAAAACGAAACAGAGTTCGAGCGCTACCTGCAAATCAACGATGATCTCATCACAGAGTTGCAGCAAAAATCCATGACCGATGGGCAGCCTGAGATTTTGAACTACATCATCGAAGAGCTTTTCATGTCTCCGGAGCTTGAGCCTTCTTTGCAAGCCAACGAACAAGTGCACTTGTTTATTATCTGCAAGTTCTTCGTCGATTGCTTGCATGAGCTTGCCAACGAAAAAGCGCCAGAACTGGTCCGCCATTAGTCTTCTCTGACTAACAATTTTCGGCACTTCCTTAGAAATTCTTTCTCAATCTTAATATATCCATTCCCACGGGTGTGGGAATGGCAACGGACTTGCTTCCTCTTTCAAAGATTCGTTTGTTTTTGGAAAGGCGGAAGTCATGAGACTTTTATCCATAGCCATTTTGGCTTTGTGGGGCACCCTCTTTAGCTCTCAAGCTTTCTCGGCACCTTTACCCAAAAAGATCCTTGTCTCAATTGGAGACTTTAAAGAAAACAACGGCTTGCAGTGGAAAAAAGAAACCTGCGCGCAGATCTATGCGATCGCCAATCAAGTTTCCGATACGGGTGTTGATGTCACCTGCCGCTCTTTTGACACCAATGACTTCCTTGATAAGTTTTTAAATCAAGCGCAAAAAGACAACGCTTATCACATCCGCATTTTGCGCGGCTACACCGGCGAAGTCACAGTCGACGTCCATAACTGGCAGCACATGCATGAGTCCGATTTCAAAGATATCGGCTGGAAGTTTAAAGACGATGCTGAGGGAAAAATTAAAAAAGAAGAAGCCATGGCGAAGGCTCTGGCGAATTTCTTCTTTTTTGCCGCTAATGAAGAGGCTTTTAAGGCCGGTCTTCTTGTCAACGGCATCGCGGAATCTCAACAAATCAGTTACGACCAGGAAAAAGGTGTTTTCCGTGACAAGCTCACCAATGAAGCCATTCCTCCGATGAAAGCTTACGCTATTTACGAAGGCGAAAGTGAAAGAAAGAAAAACTACTTGCGCACGGGAGTGGAGCTAGGGGCTCTGCTTTCTGCCGGCATGGCCGTGTACTATAAAAACCTCGTCTACAACCGCCAGGATTTTGACTATGGCTTCCGTGACGGTATTAAAAAGAAAGTCACCGGCGAGGCCATTCTCTTTGATGATAACGATAAGTTTGCAAACTACGGGCACGTCTATGCTGGAGTTATGTACTATCAAACGGCGCGCGCAAACGGTTTTAACTCTTTGGAATCCTTCCTTGTCGGTTTCGGTTCTTCCGCGGCTTGGGAGTTTATGGAGTATCACGAAGTCTTCTCCATCAACGATCAAATCCTGACTCCCGTGGGTGGTTACGTGATCGGTGAAGCATCTTATCAGATCTCTTGTGCGCTTTTACAAAAAGGCACTGCGGGAAAAGTTTTGGGTTACACCATCAATCCGGGACTTGCGGCAAATCACGCCATCGACAAAATGTCGTCGGGAAATAAGTACGCCTCTCAACCTGACTGTAAAAAACCACGCTGGTCGAATATCTCCATGTACTTGGGACTGGAGCGCGGTCAAAAACCTTATGAGGCTTCCAAAGACAACTCTTATGTTGTCGGTATGAGCGCTGAAGTCGTGAATATCGAAGATTATAACAAGCCCGGCCGCAATGCTCAGCTTCTCTATGACACCGCCATGGTGAAAGCCCTTATCGAAAAAAGCGGCGGCGATGGCATGGGTGATTTGAAAATCATCGCTCAAGTCGTAGCCGCAGCTTACAATCAAAAAAACATCACCTACGATGAACGCGGTCAGTTGCGCGGCTATGATATTATTTTGGGCCTGGGTTCGGCTTCGACATGGAATGATCGTGGTGGCGAAAAAAATTCCGGTCATGAAGATTTTTACGGCACGATCAATATCCTCGGTGCCACGGCCCGCGCGAATATTTTCTATAAGGGCTATAACATCCAAGCGGAGTTTGGCTTCTACGGCGACTTTGCCATGGTGAAAGCGTGGGCTTTGAATGACTTTAAAGCGGCTAACGGTGGACAGTTGGATGATCAATTGGCAGTCGTTCGTAAGCGTGGCTACTATTGGGGTATTGGTACAACGACTCTAGCGGCGATTTCTGTGGAAAAAGGTCGTGTGAAGGTCGGTTATGATGCACAGATTTCTTCGGCTCAGGATATTCAACAGCGTCAGCGCTTGCAGGAACAAGCAACAAACCCTGCGGATTTCCGCGATTCGTTTATTTCTCACCGTGTGCATGTGACTTTCAAGATCACAAAGAATTTAAGCTTTAGGTTAGCTCATGAAATTGTGACTCGTGAGGGCTCCGCCAATGGCATTAAATCGGCCAAAGGCACTGAGCGCCGCACGATGGGAACACTCGTTTATCTATTCTAGCTGATTTTTTTCACTGGAACCGCGGGAGAGCCTTGCAAAGCCTGCTTTAATGCCAAGAAAGCAGGCTTATGGAAAGGCTGCCCCAGCGTGATTTCAATAAACTGCACCGCCGCTGCCGCTGATTTCGGATGCGGATTGTTCGGCGACACCATCACCAATTCTGAAAAACAATCCGCCAAAGCCACAATGCGCGCAAATGGATTGATTTTAATATCACGCAAGCGGCGTGGATAACCCTGCCCCGGCGCGTTTTCGTGATGTTCTAAAACAATGGAAATAATATCGTCGGAAATAGACGGCATGCTGCGCAGAATTTCAACGCCTCTGTGCACGTGAGATTCATAGGCCGCGGTTTGTTCACGGCTCATGGCATGGCGAGGAATTTCAAGAATTTCATCGGGAAGCTCTTTCATACCCACGTCATGCAAAAGCGCCCCGAGAGCGAGCTTTTCCAAGTTTTGTGCGAGAGTCCACTTCATGGCTTTGGCGATAATCACCGATGTCGCGGAAACCATGAGCGCATGCTTGATCAAATCATCATTGAGGTTCGACATCATATTGATGACCGCGGAAAGATCCGGTTTATTGTCCACCAAGGATTGAATGGACTTACTGATGATTTTGGAATGCTCGAGAGCTTGATGATCAAAGCCCAGATGCTCGATCTCTTTAAAGATCGAATCCGCCGCTTTGGAAAGAAAAACGGTTTTCTTTTCTTCACTGATCTTCTCACTATCAAGCACGATTCCGGCCACTGTCAGCGTTTGGCCGACACACTTGTGATAATCCGCACGGCGCACGTAAAGCCATTCCGCTTTTTCCGGAAAGTGCATCTGCTCAAAGTTGACCTTAGAGCCCTCTTTGAGAATCATCACGTAGTTTGTTTCTGAAAGTTTAAGGAAAATATCGACGGGCACTTGCGTGCCTGTTACGAACTCATCCCTGGATACTGCAACGTATTCTTCCTGGCCGACCTTGTCCATCGCTCTCTTATCGGAGATGTATTCCCATTACTGGAGGGTCCGTCTCACTTTGAGACATTCTTTTCTGATTGAAATCGCGAACGACTGGACAATTGTCCTTGCGCCCATCTCAGCACTTCAAGAACACGGGTTCCTAAAAGGCTTTGCGCTTCTTCCAGAGTGACCCAGCGAAACTCATGATGTTCTGGCCGTCCCAAAGCTTCATTCATCCCCAAAATAACATCGCGGGTTTTGACCTCGCCAATGTAGTAGCGCGCGACTTTGCCTTGGCTGTAAGGAGGTGTTTCCGTATAGAGATCGCCGAAAGGAAATTCGACATGAGAGATCCCCGTTTCTTCCTGCAGTTCGCGGCGGGCGGCTTGCAGCGGTTTTTCACCGGGCTCTACTTCCCCTTTGGGAAAATCCCAATAATTGTAGGAACGCAAAAGCAGCAGCAAGACTTCTGAGCCTTGTTTGTACACGGGAATAATTCCAGCGGAAAGGCGCGGTCCGGTTTTCCTTTGCATAAGAAAATTTTCGAGGAGTTCCTTTCACCCGGTCAATGAAAATGAGTTTTATGATGAAGACACACGCCTTTGCCCGTTCACATAAATGGCTCCCCTTCCGGATTACACTACGATCACCTTGGACTTACTCTTTGCTCGCCTGGCGCGAACATTTTAGAAACGAAAACAGCGCATTCAAACTAAAGGAAAAACTTATGACAAAGAATACACCTTCACTGTGACATTCGTGTATCAAGCCGCTGTAAGAGGTTTTGCCGCACGCATGAATGAAAGCACCGCGGAGGCGCTTTCTCGTGATCCACGTGTGGCGATGGTCGATCCCAACCGCCAAGTGCATGCCTTCAGCCAAAGACTTCCCCGCGGCGTTCACCGTATCGCCGCCGATGAAAGCTCCACCAAATCCGGAAACGGCAGTGGCTCTGTGAAGGGTGTGGATATTTACATCATCGACACGGGCATTCAGTCGTCACATCCGGATTTAAACGTCGTCGGAGGCGCGAACTTTAACGACGGCACTTCTTATGAAGATCAAAACGGTCACGGCACTCATGTGTCTGGAACCGCGGCGGCCAAAGACAATCACTCTTTTGTGGTGGGTGTGGCACCGGGCGCGGATCTTTACGCCGTTCGCGTTCTCAATGCGGAGGCCACCGGTGAATTTGCGCAAGTTCTTGCCGGTGTGGATTGGGTCACGCAGCGTAAGAAGGACAACCCTTCCCGCCCTATGGTGGCCAATCTGAGCTTAGGTGGTTACACCGGCACATCGAAATACAATTCCTTGGATATCGGTATTAAGAATTCAATTAAGGCTGGCGTGATTTACACAATTGCCGCGGGCAATGAAGCTGACAATGCCAGAAACTATTCCCCCGCTCACGTCAAAGAAGCTCTGATCATCGGCGCCTATGACGCCGCCACGAATGAGTGGGCTGGGTTTTCAAACTATGGGTCGCTGGTGGATCTTTTAGCTCCGGGCGTGGATGTTCTTTCCACCTTTCCTGAAAATTCGACCTTCCGCATGGATGGAACGTCCATGGCGTCACCGCACGTGGCGGGAACCATTGCTTTGTATCTTTCGAAGCATCCCAAGGCGAGCGCTTCCGAAGTGAAATCTGCGCTCATAGATGCGGCAAGACATCCTTCCAAAGAACCTAATCCGCGGATTAAAAATGTACCCGGAAATACGACGAATAAGAGTGTTTACACGGGGAATTTTTAGGGCGAAGGATTTCAGAAAAGCTTGCCTTCCTTGCACCCTATCGTCTAAAGTACTGATTACATTGTTATAAATGGACGTCTGCGCGTGGCTCAGCTTGGTAGAGCACTTGCTTGGGGTGCAAGAGGTCGCTGGTTCAAATCCAGTCGCGCAGACCACTCTTCTTTTTTAGCTATTTCCCCAATAGTCCCAAACGGTTTTCTAAAGTCATATTCAACAGTTAAGCCATTCAATCGTTGGTTCGAAGATATAATCTTGATAATTTCTATCTTTTTATCCTTAGATGCTGACTTCCAAAGTGATTCTACATTCTTAGCCAGTTCTAATACGCGATCTGCGGAAATCTTCCATGCGGTTGTTAATGTTTGTTGTTGTTGCGCAAGTCGCTCTTGGCAGTGACGTTGTTCCTCTTGAAGACGTTGTGATTGACGTTTGAAGTCTTCGGTGTCGATGTTGCCAGCTGTAAGAAGATCAAAGAGAGCATCTTTTTTCTGAGTCACCTTATAAGGGTACTCCATTGAGTTTTCCAACTTTCACGACGATCCCCAAATGTAGTGAGTGTATGGTTGTGAAAGCCACCCTCCCCAGGAACCCATGACTGTGTTGGATCAATATCTTGGGCCTTAATAATCTTCACATCAAAGCCATGCACGTTCAGGCGCTCGGAAATTGCTTTAATATCGTCTTCAAGATTAATTTTCACTGGTATGTTTTACTCATCATATTCAAACTTAAATTCTTTGTATCGCATTTCTGCTGGGTACTTTAAGTCTTTGAGGCGAAGCAAAGACACTTCTTGTCTGGCTTCATTGATAGTCCACTCCGCTTGATAGCGGCCATCATAAATGGAAAGCTTACGATAGGTAGGAACTTTGGCAATAACTTCAGTGCCCAAACTATAAGGCTTTTCACTGAGACGGTTCTTAAGAATAATCACTTCAGTTTGTAATTGGGCTTTCTTTTTTTCGGCGAACTCAATGGACTGTTGTTCGTTGTGAGAGTAAAGCCACTCGCTGGCTTCCTCCAACTCCGTGAGAAAAACGCCTGCAGTGTGAACTTGATAGGACATTTATCCCACGGCCTTTTTGGTCTTGCGTGCGAGAGCCTTGTTTTTTCCAGACTCCAATGTTTGAGTGATAACGTCTTCGGTCAACGGTTGAGTGTTTCCAGCAGCAACATCCAAAAGACCTTTTGTAAGCCCACGAAGGTTGGCTAATTCCAATTCCATCTCGTGATATTTATCAGCATCAACAAGAATGAAAGCCTGTCCATTTTTACGAGTGATTTTAACGGGCTCAGCACTTGCCAAGTCCATCCAAGATTTCATTTGCTCACGAAAGTCTAAAGCCGTTGTTCTTTCCATATAGCACCTCTTAAGACTAAATGTACACTGAACTGTACATATTGGCAAGGGGTGCGTTCGGGGTATTTAAATGCTTGAAATGACTATGTTATATTGGCACGCCACTATTGACTGATGGTAACGAGGGCGTTAGTCTTCATAAGAACTGAGATTGAAGCAAGGCTGTCGCTTCAACTAATTCGGTTCTAAGTCGTGGAATAAGAGCAGACCATTCTTTTTGTACCGAGAGTTTCCGCGATCTGTTTCCTCAGTGCGCCTTTCAGAAATTTTAGCGAACTCACTTAAATATTTTTCAAAAACCAAAACCTTAACAATGATTTTTCAGACTCTTTCGCTATATTCCGTCGCGAAAATTAAACACAGGAGTCTAAGTCATGAAACAAGTTTTCTATTTTCTTTGCGCAAGTCTTTTAGCATTCAGCGCCCATGCGATTGATACAAACAACTGCCCGGAACAAATTGAAATTCAAGTGCGTGTTGAACGTGTTTTTAAAACCTCCATCTATTCCGGTCTGCCAGGCTGGAAAGAAGCTCAAGCCACTCTTCTCAACACCAAATCTTTGGATGCGGAGTTGAAACTTGTCGCGAAAAAAGCGGAGTCTTGCATCTACAAAAGCTTCCTTGGCGACACGGCGACTTTGAAAACAGCAAGCTTCTATGATCCGGAACTTCCAACACCTGTTTTGGAAGATCAATTGACCTTGAACCTGAAAGCGGACCAATCCACTTACGTGGTGTTCTTGCCGGTCAAGGGCTACAACCGTGGCTCCATCGAAACACACAGCAATCCATTCAGCGTGAAAGTGAAAGCAAAACTTTACGTTCCTAAGACTGGAAAATACGCGAACCTTGATATGGGCACCGTCGCGGTTTCTGCGAAGTAATTGCGAGTTCCACGGCTAAGACCGTTGGATTCACTTGCCGGCAATAAAAAAGCCACCTCTTTGCGGGTGGCTTTTTATTTTTAACACTCTGTAGACAGAAAAAAGTACCAGGAACCTTTTTTATTTGAACATTTGGCGGATTCTTTGGATGTCTTGGATGAGAGCTTCCACGGAATCGTTGATGTTTTCCAGGCGGTGGTAAACTTGGCTCATGTCTTTTTCTTTACGGACTTGAGCTTTGAGTTCTTTCATTGCGTTGCGCGCGCCTTCGATGGAGAAACGATCGCGGTGCAAAAGTTTGCGGATCAAAAGAGCGTTTTCAACATCCTTGCGTGTGTACATGCGCTGATTGTTGGATGCTTTTTTCGGGCGCAGAATTTCAAACTCGGTTTCCCAGTAGCGCAAAACGTATTGTTTGATGCCCAGGATTTCCGCGACGTCGCCGATTTTGAAACCCATTTTATCAGGAATGGAATTGATCTCTTCCAAAAGCTTGTCATCACAAAGCATCGCAGGAATAGAGATCGGCGCTGAGGCCGTGACAGGACCGGCAGCTTCCTCGGAAGCTTCGACAAAATCAATGTGCTGATCACCCAACGAGAGCTCTTGACCTTCCGGTGCCGCGCCCTCGGGATTATTCATTGTCTCCGTAGTCGTCATCATCATCGTCGTCCTCATCTTTTAAGTGCGCGTACTCTTCACCGTTCAACATCGCTTTTAGAACTTGCGAAGGACGGAACGTCAGTACACGGCGGGCGGAGATTTTAATTTGCTCACCGGTTTGTGGATTACGGCCGATTCTTTCATTTTTGCCGCGAACAACGAAGTTACCAAAACCCGAAATCTTAACCTTTTCACCGTTTTGCAAAACATCTTTCAAGGTATCAAAGCAGAGCTCCACCAATTCGGAAGCTTCTTTCTTCGAGAAACCGATCTTCTGATACACGTTCTCGACGATATCGGCCTTCGTCACCGTTGATTTTCCTAAGTTTTGGCCAGCCATAGATTCTTTCACTCCATTAATTCACACTTCGCTTTAAGGGCACATCCTGGACCCTGCCCCTAAGCGTAACAACTAACTGAAAACAATCAAGAATTTATCTCACAGAGAGATCAAAATTCTTTTTAAGGCTCTCAAGAACCTTGTTTGTCACCTCAGTGATCTGCGCTTCCTGCAGTGTGGCATTTTTATCCTGCAGCCACAGGCGGATGGCGACGGACTTCTTACCCGCTTCCATTTTCTCGCCTTCATAGAGGTCAAACACATCCACATTTAAAAGCAACGGTCCACCGGCTTTGCGGATGTCCTTAAGAACATCGCCCACCTTGAGCGTTTTCGGCATCACGAACGCAAAATCACGCTCCACTACCGGGAACTTGGAAACACTTTGAATACGGTACGGACGAGGCTGGCCTTTATAGAGCTGATCCAAATCCAGCTCAGCCAAGGCGGCAGGAACACGGATCTTGTTTTCATCCAGCAAAACCGGATGAAGAGTGCCGATAAAGCCGACCTTCTTACCTTCCACCAAAAGCTGTGCAAACTGCCCTTGATGCAAGAACGCCGGCACTTCGTTTTTATTCGCCGGAGTCACCCACGTGTACGCGGAGATATTCAAAGACTTCAGCAAGACTTCCACCGCGGCTTTTAATTCAAACACCAGCGGATAATCCAAAGACTTGTTCCACAGATTTTGAGCGCGACCCCACAGAGCCACACCCAAACGCGTGTTTTCACCGTAACCACCGTCTTCTTTCACATGGAAAGCAGAGCCGATTTCAAACAAGCGGCCGTGCATATTTCCATAGTGAAAGTTCGTGTTGAGATTTTTAAACAAACCAAAGCTCAAAGAAGAGCGCATCACATCCATCTCTTCATTAAGAGGATTCATAATGCGGATCTCTTTTTCCGACGAAGTTAAACCCGCCGCCTTCAACGCTTCGAAAGATCCCAAGAAAGATTTCTCCGCTTTGGATCCGACAAAGGCAAAGTTAAACGCCTGCTGATAACCTTCCGCACGCAAAAGCTCACTGGTCGTACGGTTGAGCATGAACACCTTATCATGTTGCGAAGGAGCCTCGGCAAACACCGGCAAAGATTCCGGAATGTGCTCGTAACCATTAAGGCGCGCGTACTCCTCCACCAGATCCATGTCTTGTTCAAGGTCGAAACGGAATGTCGGAGGCAAAACTTTGTAAGCACCGTTACCGGTTTTTTCAACCTCGCAGCCCAAGCGCTTCATGAAGTCCACAAGCTTGTGCTCTTCAGCCGCATAACCAAGACGATCACTCACTGTTTGCACAGTGATCGTGACGGGCGCTTTTTTCACAGGATTTGGGTAGAAATCATGATGATCACCGTAAGCCTCACCACCGCCGACTTCCAAAATCAAAGCCGTCGCACGGTTCAAACCGCGAAGTGCGCCATCAGGATCCACGCCGCGAGAAAATCTGTAAGCGGAATCCGTATCAATACCATGAGAGCGTGAAGTTTTACGCGCACTCATTGGCAGGAAGTAAGCCGCTTCCAAAAACACATCTGTAGTGGAATCAGTAACACCGGAGTTTTTACCGCCGACAACGCCCGCCAAACAAACCGGATGAGTCGTATCACGAATGGTGAGCTCCTCACCGTTCAAAGAAATTTCAGAACCATCGAGAGTGATAAACTTTTCTCCCACTTTGGCCCGATCCACGATAATCGTTTTGCCGCCGATGAAAGCCGCATCAAAGGCATGCAAAGGCTGCCCCAGCTCCATCATCACATAGTTCGTCACATCGACGATGTTGTTGATGGAATTAAGGCCCACACTTTCAAGACGTTTTTTCAACCACTCTGGGGAAGGTCCGACTTTCACGCCTTTAATAAAGCGGCCGGTGTAACGTGGGCACAGATCGAAGGCTTTGACTTCCAAAGCGATTTCTTTTTTCGTGGATTGCGCGCTGACTTTGGGTTCAGCTTTCGGGCTTTTCAGCTCTTTGCCAAAAAGGCAGGCCACTTCACGCGCAAGTCCAAAATGACTCAAGCAATCCGCGCGATTCGGAGTCACCTTCAATTCAAAAGTGATGTCGTCATAACCGCCGTACTCCGCAAAAGATTTTCCCACCGGAGCATCAGGAGGCAAAATCGCGATGCCTTCGGATTCTTTCGCCAGGCCCAGCTCTTTGTAAGAGCACAGCATCCCCGCGGAATCAACACCGCGAACGGCCGCCTTTTTAATAGCGAAATTTCCCGGCAAAACAGCGCCCGGCAAAGCCACGATAACACGGTCCCCGGCTTTGTGGTTTTGCGCGCCACAAACGATTTGATGAACAACGCCATCACCGGTGGAAACGCGGCACAGAGACAATTTATCCGCATTGGGATGTTTGTCCTTTTCAAGAATGTGACCAATCACCACATGATTAAAATCTTTTGCACGGTTGTTGATCTCTTCGACCTCAAGGCCGGCACGGGTGAGAGCCTCGGCAAGCTCTTCCGGTTTTTGGAAGAACTCCGCCACATCGACATAATCTTGGAGCCATTTCAAACTGATCTTCATTTTACAAACTGCCTTAAGAATCTAACGTCATTTTCAGGGAACAAACGAATGTCTTCGATGCCGTATTTAATAATCGCCATGCGCTCGATACCGAAACCAAACGCAAAACCTTGCCATTTCGGATATTCGATCTTCGCTGCTTGGAATACTTTCGGATTCACCAAGCCACAACCGCCGATTTCAATCCAGCCGCTGTGTTTGCACAGACTGCAACCTTTGCCTTTGCAAATCGGGCAAGAACAATCCACTTCCGCCGAAGGCTCGGTGAAAGGGAAAAAGCTGGGACGGAAACGGGTTTTCAAACCAGGTCCAAAGAACTCACGCACAAAGAAGCTGATTGTGCCTTTGAGATCGGCCATGGAGACTTTTTCATCTACGCACAAAGCTTCAATCTGGTGGAAGTTCGGCAAGTGCGAAATATCGCTATCACAACGGAACACCGGGCCCGTACCGATCACACGCAAAGGAAGCTCTTCATTTTCCAAAGAGTGAATCTGGATTGGTGACGTGTGCGTTCTCAAGACATGGGTCTTATCGATAAAAAACGTGTCTTGCATATCACGCGCCGGATGGTCCGCCGGGATGTTGAGTGCTTCGAAGTTATAATAATCTTTTTCAATGAGAGGACCGGTGCGAATGCTGTAACCCAAACGCGCCATCACCGTGAAGATCTCCTCGGTCACAATGTGCACCGGGTGCTGCGAGCCTTTGGGTTGCGTGAAGGCCGGCAACGTCATATCGATTTCTTCCGCAGCCATCTTGGCGGAGATTTCTTTTTTCTTGAGGTTTTCTTCCGCCTCTGTGTAAGCGGCTTCGAGAAGCTGTTTCACCTCATTGACTTTTTTACCAAACAGCGGCTTTTCTTCCTTGGGAAGAGAGGCCATTTCTTTCATGATCTCCGTCAAAGACCCGCTTTTCCCCAAGTATTGCACTTTGAGGTCGTAAAGGTCTTTGGAGCTTGGAGCCGCTTTAAAGGCTGTCAGGGCGTTTTCTTTAATGGAATCAAGTTTGGTCGTCGACATAGGCCCCCATAATCACCTTGGAACCGCGTATTTTCAAGGATTTAGCTTTTACACACGGTGCAGAAAAGGCTTGAGGTTCCGGGACTTTGGCTCTATCTTCCCCCGACCCTATGGCTCATAAGAATAAGACCAATTACAGCCCCTACAAAGCCCGTCAGGAACAGCGCCGCAAAGGCCTGGGCGGAGCCAGTCTTAAGTCATCCCATAAGGGCACGCATAAAAAGCCTGAGGTCATTTACGAACTCAATGAGGCCAACGACCGCCTTGCTGATATTTTCCGCAATCACGGTTTTGATATGGTCTCGCATGAGCAGCGCTTGCAACTGGCGCAGTTTTACCGCCTTTTGATGCTCAACCAGGAAAAAGAGAATTTCACTCGCCTGCTCAAGCTTCGTGATATCGCCATCAAACACTTTATCGACAGCATCATCATTCTTAAATACACAAAGCTGCAGTTCCCGCTTTTGGACGTCGGCACAGGCCCGGGTTTTCCGGGAATTCCCCTGAAAATCATGTTCCCTGAAGAAAAAATTCTTTTGGGTGAAGGCGTTCAGCGCCGCGTGGAGTTTTTAAAACACGTGCGCGAAGAGATGGGACTCAAAAATCTCGATATTCTCGGTCGCAATATTAACAAATACTGCACTTACCCTGTTCAAGGCGCGATCACTCGCGCGGTGGAAGATATCAGCAACACCCTGGGTAACGTCATGAGTTGCTTGCAAGTCGGCGGCCGCGTTTATTTCATGAAAGGCCCCGGTGTCGATCCTGAAATCACAGCCGCGCAGAAAAACTGGAGCGAGTACTACAAGCTTGTGGATGATGTGGCTTACACTCTCCCCAACACACCTCATGAACGCCGTCTGGTGATTTACGAAAAAATCAAAAACATGCCGCTGCCCGAAGAGGACGAAGGCGAAGAGCTTTTGATGGACGAGCTTTCTAGCGAAGAGAAAAAACGGTGGGCCAAGTATGAATAGCACCACCCGTCTTTTGCAATTAGCCAAGCTGCAAATCCGTCAAGGAGATGTGCGTGAAGCCCGCGACCTTTTAGCGGAAGTGCTTCACTTGCACAAAAGCGACGGCCCTTGGGTGGAAGCCGCGCGCATGTACTTGCAGTGCTGCCAGGAGCTTGAAGAAATCTCCCTCGTAAGACCCCTGATCGATCAGGCTTTTGAATTTTTGCGTTCAGGTCCTTCAGAATCTTTACAGGCACAAACCGAAACCTTGGTCGCCTCGTGGTTACTCGCTCAAGGCAAAGAAGAAGAGTGCGAAGGTTATATCCAATCAGCCATCACAAAAGCCACGCACAGCCGTGATCTGCCCACTTTGGCGAGCGCTCTGTTAATTCAAATCATCACGCACACTCTGGATCCGGCAAGCTACGGTCCTGCCCTTTTACAACTTGATAAGCTTGATGTGATCTTAGGTGAAACAGACCAGCCGGAAGTGGCTCTTTCGGCAAAACTTTTCCGCGGCTATATTTATACGCAAAAAAATCAGCACGACAAAGCGCTGGAAATTTTGTGGCAAGCTTATGAACAAGCCAAAGCCCATGGATTGAATCTTTTCACCGTCAGTATTCTGGCGCAGCTTGCCCGCGTGCACCGTGATCAGAAACAAGACGATCTTTATCGCACGTTTGCAAAGCTTGCGATCAAGGGTCTTGATAAAGACAAGCTCCCGCGACTTTATAAAATGATCTCCGCCGTCTGCCCGAAAGAGCTTGAGGGTCTGGAGCCCTTGCACGACTTCCAAGTGGACGAAACAAGCCGTCTGGTGCGAGAGAAAACCAAGGGTGTAATTGACTTTAAAAATCAGCACATCCTTTATGATCTGGCTTTGTTATTCATTAAAAATCCGGGCCGTCGTTATTCCAAAGAAGATCTGCTGCAGATCATTTGGAATCAGATCTACGATCCGGATATGCACGACAATTTGATTTATGTTTCGATAAAACGTTTGCGCACTTTGCTGGAGCCGGACCTGGAAAGTCCCCGCTACATCTTGCGTGACCGCAAAGGTTATTATTTTAATCCCCAATCCGTTGTTCAATTCCACCGTCTGGAGGAAGTATCTTTATGAAACTCCTAACCGCGCTTGTTTTAGTTCTTTTTAGCGTTGTTGCCGAGGCCCGTTCTGGAGACACTCCGATTTTTCCTTGGCCGACCAGCGTTGACCGCAAAGCTCTCTTCCTCGAAGACTTGCAAGGCGACTGGGTCGCTTACGGACACAACGCCGTCTGGCACATCCACATCGAAGCCACAGACATGGAACCGGAACGTGCGGAGATTCAAATCAGCTCTGCAGCTCTCTTTACCCGCAAAGCATCCGGATGGCTTTTGGCGGCGGATCGAATCTACTACGGCAAAATCAAAATGGACGAAAAGCATGAAGCCGCCTTGGTTATTTTCAAGGACCAAGAAGGCACGAAGGTCCGTTTATCAAGATCTCAAGGCCGCTTCCTTGATTTAAAACTTTTCCTGGCTAAATAGGACGTCGCTGTGATTGAGATCAGCTCCAAGACGAACGATCATTTCAGACGCTGGGCGGATTTGTCCTCCGCCCGCGGAATTAAAAAACACGGTGAGTTTATTCTTATGGGCGAAAAACTCATCACCGAGTTTTTGCAAAATCCCAGTTTTAAAGTGAAAGCGGAAATCGTTCACGAGGATCTTAAATCTGTCACACTGACCGCCTCTTCTTTGAAGGGCCAAAAGATTCCCGTCTTCAAACTGCCGAAAGCTCTTTTTAATGAGATTGACGTCATCGGCACGCATTTCAATCTTTTGGTTTTAGAACCTAAAAATCCGCAAGAGTTGAATTCAGAACAACCGCAAGGTTTGGAAGTGGTAGCCCCTTTGGGCGATCCCGCCAACCTCGGCGCATTAGCGCGTTCGGCTTTGGCATTTGGCGCGACGAAATTGATTCTGACCGAAGAAACCTGCAATCCGTACCATCCTAAAGCCATCAAAGCTTCCGCCGGAGCACTTTTAAAACTTCCACTTTTTAAAGTAGGAAAGTTCACAGAGTTTGTCGCCGGCAATGAAGATGTTTACGCTTTGGATATGAAAGGCGAAAACGTCGCCACTTTCAAATGGCCCAAAAATATCCGTCTAGCGATTGGTGAGGAAGGTCCCGGTTTTAGCGGACTTAAAGGTTTAAAACGTCTTTCCGTGCAGACACAAAGTGTGGAGTCTTTAAACGCCACAGTGGCGGCAAGCATCGCTCTTTTCAGCTACGCTTCGGCGCAAAAGTAATCACAACTTCATATAGTACTGGCGATCTTGAGGCGGAAGCTTTTCCAAAGCGTAGCGCAACATCGTGCGCGGCATCTGGCTTGCGTATTGGTCCAAGAATTTACGCAAGTCTTTTTCACTCACGCGTTTTCCCATCTCTCGCAACATCCAACCGGCCGCTTTATGAATAAGATCGTGATCATCTTTAAGTAAAAGCTTGGCGATTTTCAATGTCTCTTTGGATTCACCTTGTTTAATAAAATAAAAAGTCGCGATCATCGCGATCCGGCGTTCCCACAAGCTTTTCGAGCGCGCTAGTTTCGTTAGCAGTGTAGAACCGTGTTCATAACAATACATACCGACAATGTATTCCGCCGATGTATCGACAAGATCCCAGTTATTAACGAACTTGGTGTTTTTTAAGTAAAGCTTATGGATCTTTGCACGTTCAGACTCATCGCCTTTGACAAAACGAGTGGAAAGAATCAAAAGCGCAATCAGGCGTTCTTCGTGAATTTTGGATTTCAGTAAAGCTTCAGCTTCCTTCAAGGACAAAGCTAAATATTTTTTTGCAAGAGCCCGGGACTGCGGAACCGTGAGACCGACAAAGACATCGCCAAAGGCGTACTCGCCTTTTCCCGTTTTAAAGAAGCGCTGAAATTGGCGAGCCTTCTCGGGATTAGAAGCTTTTTTGACATCTTTACGCAGGTCTTCAAGCATACTTTTTAGCAAGGAATGAGTTTTTCAAGAACTTCGGGACGAGGCTCTTCTTTCCACAAAGAAAGAACGTAACCACCGCCGCCGGAACCTGTGGGTTTCACCGCAACGGCTCCATTTTCACGCAGCCATTTCATATGCTGATCTGGCGCACCTTCATTAAGGCCCCATTGTTCAAAACAACGGCCTGCCTGGGAAATGGCTTCCGCTAAAAGCACAAATCCTTCGTGCGCATCCGTTTTTAGAGCTTGTTCGGCTTTACGAACTGCTTCGCCCATTTGCGCGTCGATTTTTTCTCCAAGCGCCGGGTTTTGCAAAAGCAGATCTTTGACTTTGTTCACAGCATCCACGGTGACACCGCGTTTTCCGGAATAAGAAATATACCAGCGGGGTTTCCATGCCGCCTGTAAAGAACGGCGCTCTCCGTTGCGCACAAAATACAATCCTTCACCGGAAAGAGCGACCGCGATATCCACGCCACTGCTTTCACCGTGGAAAAGATTTTCTAAGGTGCGCGCGAATTCATAGTATTCGTTTTCAGCAACATAGCCCAAATATCCCAGCCAACGGGTCAAAGCCACGCACAACGCCGCCGAAGCGCCCATGCCCGCCCCTACCGGAATCGAAGATTCCATAAGAAGCGTGCCCTTCAAATCCCCGCGCTGGATTTTTTTAATCTCGCAGGCTTTTTCCAAAACACCCCAGATCAGCAATTGCAGGTCTTTGCCGTGATCACCGATAAGGCGCAGCTCAAGCGGATTTTCGCCGCGAGAATAAGTCAGCTCCAGAGTGCGCGACGGAATCGGAAAAACCACCGCGGGAATACCGCGCAAAACCGCGTGCTCCCCGGCAAGGATCCATTTCCCAAAAGCTTTGCAGGTAAAATCAATGGACATGGTCTTTCACACCTTCAAAGGCCAGGACCTTAAAGTCTTTCATGAAATGATCGCGGTAGGTTTCAAAAGATTTCTTCTGATCGTTTCTAAAAAGCATGTGCACGTTCGCACCGGCATCCATGGTCACCAGAGGACCGTCTTGCCATTTGTTCCAGAACTGCTGGCAGTCTTCCAAAACTTTATGAGAGCCTTCGGTCATATAGCTGAACGGAGGCTGGCTGGTTTCAAAAAGACGGTGCATATCAACGAACTCGTCCCAGACAATTTGCCGCGCCAGATGCCAGTCGTTAAACTGCAAAGCCTGCATCAAATCACGCAAACGGATTTCCGCCCGCTCGACACGACCGTCAAATCGCGGACTTGTCGTCACACGCTTGTGCGCTTCAGAACTGGAAACTTGCTTTTTAGAATCTTCCACCACAACAACAATGTGATGCAGATGAGTCACCGGCAGATTCACTTGCTGAGCGTATTCTTCTTTCCACAAAGCCCACGGCGAAAAAAGAGATCGGCAAGAAGAGCCCGAACCCTGCCGGGACAGTTCCGACAAATAACGTTTATCGGTTCCCCACGGCTGAGGTTTGATTTTCTGAAACATTTCCGCCGCCGCCAAAGTCAGAGCGGCAAAACTGGAAGCGGAGCTCGCCAGCCCGCAATCGGAAGGAAAGTTGTTCGCGGATTCCACCAGAAAATTCTTTTGCACGCCCCATTTTTCTTTGAGGTTTTGCAAGTGAGCTAAAAACCGCGCCTGGCCTTTTTCCGAAAGTTCAATGTGCTGCAAGCCTTCACGAACAAGCGGCTGCCACTGATCTTTCGCACCGTCGATTTCGGTCAAACGCACGTAGGTGCGCAAGTTTTCAAGCGTGTAGGAAAGCGAGGCATTGGTGGGTTTATTCCCCGTGCCTTCAATTTTACCCATGTATTTGATCAGCGCGATGTTCGATGGAGCTGACACTAAAACCTGATTCATAAAGAGCCTCGCACCTGAAGTCCGTTTGAAATTTGTCCGGAAGAAGAAAGAAGAGAAAGTCCACGAGCCGCGGTGAATTCTTGCAGAGCTTTTTCCTGCCCTTTAGCCACAACAGCTAAAACCACATCCGCACCCAAAGCGCCACAACCTTTAACCGCCTTAACACCCGCGACGTTTCCAAGATCCGAAAGAAGCTGCAAGGTGGGCTCGCAAGTGAAGTTTAAATTTTCAAGAGCCGTCGCATAAGCATTGATCCCGTGAAGGAATTTTTCACTGTCAGCAGTCTCAAAGGATTCACGGATCAGAGTAAAACTTTTTTCTAAAGAAGAAGCGTCGAAATCAGCCAGATTTTTTAGATGCTCGTGAGTCGCAACCTTATTACCCGTATGAATCAGGAAAAAATCCAGATCCGTAAACGGCCAGCTTTTCACGGAAATAAGCCCCTGTCTTTTTTCAAAGAAGGTCAAGGCACCTTTGAGCTGCCCAACAAGATCGGCGCCGCTGGGTCTTTGTCCCTCGCCGTTCCACGCGACGTCATAGTAAGCGTCGAGAAGATGTTTGAAATCGAGCAGCTTTTCCATGTCCTGGTGGTGAGCTTCTTTATAAAGCCACAAAGCATACACAGCTAAAAACTGAGCGGTCGACGCGCCAAAACCGCCGCGTCCTTGATAAGGATCACGGAAGCTGACGTCCAGGTTCTTAAAATAATCAGAATGTTTTTGGATAAAACGGCCGGCTGGGGATGCGGAGTGAATACCGTCGGCTTTTCCCGAACCATGCTGGGCTTCCAATTCAAAACAGGGCTGCGAAAGAAAGACCAGCGCGGGTCCTCCTTGCAGCGCTAGATATTCTCCAGCTAAAAAAGTTTTTCCGGGGATGAAGAATGTCAAAGCCACAAGCGCAATCCTTAAGACGGATGCTGTGGCGTGGACGCTCTTTGTGCGGCACGAAGCTCTTTGAGCACGTCAATAGCGTTGCTCAAGGAAATACGCTTGCGCACAGCCAGAATCTCTTCAAGTTTCTTTTGCACCAAAGGAATCTCACGCTCTTCAGCGCCAGCGCCCAAAGCCAGATTCTTGGTGTGCAGCTTCATGTGTCCTTCAATGATACCCACGGTGGTCAACGCTTTGAGAGCGCCAAGGTTTTGCACCAGGCCCACAGCTGCAATCACGCGAGAAAGTTCATTCGCGGATGTCGTGCCGAGCATTTTCATGCACATCATCGCGGTCGGATGAAGTGTTGTTACGCCACCGACTGTGCCCACCACAAGAGGCGCTTCAAAAATACCTTTTAAGCCACCCTCGCCGTCACGGAACCAACGCGTGATAGAGCGATACTGACCGTCGCGAGCCGCGTAAGCGTGAATACCCGCTTCCACCGCGCGCCAGTCATTGCCTGTGGCAATCAAAACCGGATCGATACCGTTCAAAACGCCTTTGTTATTGGTCGCCGCACGGTAAGGATCTTGTTGGGCAAACAAAGAAGCCTCTTCAATTTTTTCCGCCAACTCAGGATCGATATCACGGATGTGCACCACCGCGCGTGTGATTTTGGAATCCACGAGATTGGAAAGAATGCACATGGTGACTTTTTCACCGGTGAATTGCTCAATCGGTTCTTTCAAGAATTCGCAGACTTGATTGATGATATTCGCGCCCATAGCGTCGCAGGGGTCCATCATCACATGCACCACCGCCATATCCATGCCGTCGCCACGCGGAACACGGCGCACTTGAATATCACGCACGCCACCACCACGGCGAACAAGGCCGAAGGCGACTTCGCGGTTGGAACTTTCAATCAAAAAGTTTTTTTGCGCCAGAATCTGTTTTTCAAAAAGAACGAAGTCTTTCACCTTCGCGCACTGGATCTGGCCGATGATTTCGCTGCCGACAACTTCTGTCGTGATGGAGCCGGATTCACGAATCCATTTGGCGGATTTGCACACGGCCGCGACGATGGAAGTTTCCTCCACCGCCATCGGAATGACATAATCTTTGCCGTCGATGCGGAAGTTTGTCGCCACTCCCAACGGAAGCTGGAAATAGCCGATAACGTTTTCAATGAACTTTTCACCCAGAGTGGTGTCGCGCAGGCCGCCTTTAGCGATGTAATCAACGTCGGAGTCGTGAAGAACGCCGGCGTCCATCAACGCCTTCAATCTCTCCTCACGGGAAAGTTTTGAGAACCCTTTGAAGATGTCTTGAAGTTGTTTTTTCATAGCATCACCCTCTTCGTTTGCAGGTCTTTGAGAGTTTTCGATCCCGTGCAGAACATCGCGATCTTCAACTCCAGTTCCAGTTTGTTGACAAGCTCTTCCAGAGCTTCGTCGCCAGCCAAAGCCGCTTCTAAAAAGGGCTTGGCCACTCCGACCTTGTGAGCGCCTAATGCGCACAGCTTAGCTACTTCTAATCCGTTTCGGACTCCGCCGGAAGCCCAGAGTTCGTATTTTACGCGGGCTTCTTTCGCATTCAACAAGGATTGCACCGTGCTGATGCCCCAGTTGGAAAATGTCTGAGCCACTTTGTAAAGAAGCTCATCTTCCTGAGAGCGAAAACCCTCCACACGGCCCCAATGCGTGCCGCCTTTGCCGCTGACGTCCACGGCGAAAATTCCGGTGTTATCCAGGCGTTTTAATGTCTCAAGGGAAAAACCGCAACCCACCTCTTTGACGATGACGGGAACGTGAACCATTTTCACGAGGTTTTCCAGAGCCTGCAAACCGTGGCGGAATTCCGGAGTTCCTTCCGGCTGCAAAGCTTCCTGTAAGGGATTTAAATGCACGAAAATCGCCAGAGCCTCCGTGGATTCAATAAGGCGGCGAAGTTTATCAATAGGGCTTTTAATCAACTGACTGATTCCAATATTGCCAAGCAGACGCGCTTTCGGTGCTTGTTTGCGCACGCGCGCCCATTCTTCAGCCGCATTGGAATCTTCCAGTTCACGGCGCTGCGAACCGACACCCATCAAGATCTGACGGCGGTCACTGAGCCGAGCCAAAGCTTCATTGATTTCACGGCCCTTTTCATGACCGGCCGTCATCGAGGAAATAAAAATCGGAGAGGAAAGAGGAAGAGCTTCCCCTTTAAAAACGAAAGAGGTCGAAATATCGACCTCTTTAAAATCCAGATCAGGCAAAGCCTCATGGATCAATTCGATCGAGTCCAATCCATTTTGTCCCTCGGTCTGGGACCTTGGGTCCAGCGCGATCCTGATATGATCGCGCTTTCTTTGTTCAAACTGGGTTGTGGACTCTTTCATGACCTTACGCCAAAGCGTGTTTGCAAAGCGCAGTGAATGCCGCTGCGTCGTTCACAGCCAAGTCAGCCAGGATTTTTCTGTCAACTTGGATGCCAGCTTTCAACAAGCCTCCGATCAAACGAGAGTAAGTTGTACCGTTCAAACGAGCTGCTGCGTTGATACGCTGATTCCACAAAGTGCGGAAAGTACGTTTTTTAACTTTGCGATCGCGGTAAGCATACGCCATACCACGGTCATTTTTCTCAACCGCGTGGATGTACGCGCGAGAACCTGCTGAATAGTAACCTTTTGCTCTTTTCAGAACTTTTTTGTGACGAGCACGATTTGTTTTACCACTTTTTACACGAGCCATTTTTTACTCCAAAATTTTATACGGAAAAGACGTTAATAGATTGTTTAGAACACCAGGCAACGACGAACTTGAAGCATGTTCGCGTCTTCAACGTAAGATGTCTTGCCGAGTTGTCTTTTCGTCTTGGAGCTCATGTGAGAGTTCAAGTGACGGAGACGAGTGCTTTTCTTTTTCACTTTGCCGCTTGAAAGAACTTTCAAACGCTTTTTCGCGCCAGAATGAGTGCGCATTTTCATAGATGTTACCTTCCACCGATAAGGCGTCTCTCCCGATGGGGACAGCTCTTAACCATTGCCTTAGCCAGTCATAATTACGGACTCATCGTTGTAGGGCGAACACGGGGTAAAATCAAGCTTTTTTAAGGGGTTAGAGCTAGTTTCAAAGCTCCTCACCTTGCCCCTAGCGTGAATAATTTTCCTTTTAATTTCAATCACTTAACATACATTTCATTCTTTTATAAAGCTTTTCCTCTAGCCCTTTGATACTTCTTCCGCTCCCAAAATAGGCTGAATCCAAACGATTTTTTATTTAAGGAGTCCCCATGCGTTCGTTCCTTGGTCTTTTGATCTCTTTCTTTTTAACTCTGCCCGCTTTCGCCACAGAGCAACGACAATTTCAGAAGGTCGATGCCAATACCGCGGTCGTGAAAATCATCACGGAGGAAAGAGACTCCACTCAAGTCGCTAACTACATCGACGCTCAAGAAAACGCGCAGTACCTGCTAATGCTGCTGGCCGATCACCAATCCAAACTTTCTCTTTTGATGAAGCAGATTCAGCAAGACAACTGCGGCACAACGACGGAAGCTCCGGATGGTTGGATTGATGGCTGTGGCGGTGCGGAGATCACTGATTTCGTGCGCACATCTTTCGGCCGCGGCGGCTGGATGGAAGCCGGTGCCGGTTACACTTTCTTTGTCGGCTTCCGTTCCGCGGGCACGGGCCGCTTTTTTGAATCCACTTACATGGTGACTTTCTTTGAGCACGGAGTGGCGGATGTGGATCAAAACGGTGAATATCTTGGTTCCATCACCAAAGATCTCACCTTTGGAACCGTGACAAAACTGCCCTCGGCACAACCGCAATAAGATTGCCCTCAGCGCGCGAAGATGCCAGACTTCTCCTATGAAAAAATCGGATGTCGTCAAAAATCTTCGCGCCTTTGAAGTTAAAAACTTTCACGTCGAAACCCTGCAAATCGAAAGCGCGGTTTTAAAGAACAACCCGCTTAACGATCCCTTCGTCCGCTTCAATCCTGTTTTAGTGCCGAAATCACAAGGCCCGTGGCCGGTCGTGTTTGTGCTTGCGGGGCTTACCGGCAATGCGCCTTTTTACTTTAATCCGAAATTCCAAGAGCACAACGCCGTGCAAGTCATTGATCAAAGTTTTGCGCGCGGCGAAGCTCCGGAAGCACTCTACGTTTTCGTCGATGCTCTCACTGCCTGGGGTGGATCTCAGTTTATCAATTCCGCAGCGACCGGAGCATACGAAGACTACATCATGCAAGAGCTCATTCCCGCCGTGCGCGAGCACTACACTGTTTCCGCATCAGCGCGTGAATGGTGTGTCACTGGCGGTTCCAGTGGTGGTTATGGCGCTCTTCATTTAGGTTCGAAATATCCGGAAGTCTTTGGTTATGTGGGAGCGATTGCGCCAGATTGTTTTTTTGAAGCAAGCCTTCTGCCCGAGCTTTATCATGCGCTTCCGCTCTGGGAAAAATATCAAGAGTCCGGTCGTCGCGCCCTGGAAGAGCTGCGTAACGGCAAGCTCATGAAACTGCGCAACTGGCACACCATCGTGAACGCTTTTGCCATGGCCGCTTGTTATTCCGCGCAAGGCAGTCACGGAGATTTCATTCTGCCTTTAAATACTCACACCGCAGAAAAGATTCCCACCATTTGGGAAAAGTGGTTGGAGCATGATCCTTTGGTCTTTTTACCGTTGCGTGTGCCGGCCTTGAAAAAACTTTCGGGTTTGTATTTGGATGTCGGCAATAAGGACAATTTCCATTTGCACTATGGCGCGCGACAAATTTCCCGTTTTCTGAAAACTCATCACATCGTTCATGATTATGTCGAATTTGATGGAACTCATTTTGATATTGGCGAGCGCCGCGTGGAAATATGGAAATGGCTGGCTTCGCAATGGCGACGCTAAGCACGTGCATCTTATTGTTGCTGAAAGCCGCTTCCCGTAGACCTTTCCGGTTTTTTTCACTATGGTGAAGGCATGGATGATCTACTGGCCGCCCGCGCCACCATGGGCTTTTCACTGGGATTTCACATCATCTTTGCCGCTGTCGGCATGACCATGCCGTTTTTTATGTCGGCAGCTCATTATTATTTTCTGAAGAAAAAAGATGAGGAATTTTTAGAGCTCACAAAAATGTGGATGAAAGGTGTCGCGATTCTTTTCGCCGTCGGCGCTGTTTCCGGCACTGTCTTGTCCTTTGAATTAGGTCTTTTGTGGCCTGGCTTTATGAAACACGCCGGAGCCATTATCGGTATGCCTTTTTCCTGGGAAGGAACGGCGTTTTTCCTTGAAGCGGTAGCCATCGGTCTTTTTCTTTACGGTTGGAAACGCATGAAGCCCTGGGTTCACTGGGGCACGGGACTGCTGGTTGGAATCTCGGGATTTGCTTCGGGTATTTTTGTAGTTGCGGCTAACGGCTGGATGAATGCGCCGTCGGGATTTGACTGGGTCAACGGCCAAGCTGTGAACATTGATCCTGTGGCCGCGATGTTTAACAAGGCGTGGTTTCATCAAACGCTGCACATGCAACTCGCTGCCCTGCAAGCTGTCGGTTTTGCTGTCGGTGGGATTCATGCTTTCTTGTATTTGCGTGGAAAAGCGCAAAGCTTGCATTTAAAAGCGATGAAGATCGCATTAAGCTTTGGCGCTGTGGCTGCGATCGCGCAACCTTTTGTAGGTCACTTTGCCGCGCAAAGAGTGGCCGTGCTTCAGCCCGCTAAGCTTGCCGCCATGGAAGGGCATTTTAAGACGGAAAAAGGCGCTTCGCTTTATATCGGCGGAATTCCTGACGTTGAAACGCAAACCATGAAATGGGGCATTCCCCTGCCAGGACTTTTAAGCTTTTTGGCTTTTGATGATTTCAATGCCGAGGTCAAAGGGTTGGACCAATTCCCACGCGAGCTGTGGCCGCCGGTGGTGATAACTCATATAAGCTTTCAAGTCATGGTGGCTCTGGGAACGGCGATGGCAGCGCTGGGTGTTTTGTTCTTAATCTTGCTGCGCAAAGATCGTTGGCCTGCGTGGTTTTTAAAACTTCTGGTTCTTTTTATTCCGATGGGTTTCGTCGCACTGGAAGCCGGATGGATTGTCACTGAGGTCGGCCGTCAGCCGTGGATTATCTATGGCATTATGAAAACCCGGGATGCCGTCACTCCGGTGCCGGGAATGAAGTATCATTTTTATCTGTTCTTGTTTGTGTATTTGGCTTTGTCCTTTATCACCGTCTGGCTTTTGCGCCGTCAGATATTAGCCGCGCAAAGAAAGTTTGAGGGGTAGCCATGGTGGAGGTTCTGCTTTTCTTTATTGGCGCGTCTTTGCTTTTGTATGTGCTTTTAGGCGGAGCGGACTATGGCGCGGGCATTTTAGAAATGCTTCCCGCCGGAGAGCACCGTCACGCGCAAAAGAAAGTCATCAATGAAGCGATGGGTCCCGTCTGGGAAGCCAACCATATGTGGCTGATCTTAGTGGTTGTGATTCTCTTTATGGGTTTTCCTCTGGTGTTTACAACCTTGATGACCTCTTTGCACACTCCCATGGTGGCCCTGCTTTTAGGAATTGTCGTGCGCGGCTGTGCTTTCACCTTCCGGCATTACGACGCCATTCAAGAACCGCATTCGCAAAAGGTGTACACAGTTCTTTTTGCGGCTTCGAGTTTGTGGACGGCATTTTGGCTGGGTGTGATTGCCGCAAGCCTGAATCGTGGTGCTGTGGATCTGACCGCTTTGAATTTTTATGACGCTTATGTGGCTCCGTGGTGGGGCCTTTATCCCACGGCCATGGGTGTGTTCGTCATTTGTATTTTTGCTTTTCTTGCCAGCGTTTATCTCGTTGGTGAAACGGTGTCGGCGGAGTTGCGTAAACTTTTTCTCCGCCGCGCCTATTTTTTTAATATTGCGGTCATGGTCAGCGGCGGATTGGTTTTTGCGGCGTCGGCTTTTGAAAACAGATATCTCTTCACGGCGTTTTTTCGAAATCCGCTCACTGTGAGTATGATGGCAATGGCCACACTGCTTTTTGTTCTTTTATGGTTTTTTATTCGCAAGAGCCGCACACTTTTAACTCGCGCTGTGGCGGCAGGACAAGTGGCTTTGATTTTAGCGGGATGGTATTTGCTGCACGCGCCGAATGCACTAATCACTCAGCAAGGACCGATCAGTTTTTATGATGCCGCAGCCCCTGAGGCGACACTCCAACAACTGGTCGTCGCCCTTGTGGTGGGAAGCGTTTTCATTTTCCCGAGCCTGTTTTATCTCTTAAAAGTTTTTAAATCCGACAGCGCACAAAAGTTTTAGCGCGTGCCCGTGATACTGATCGACGGAGAAGGACGTGGCACCTGAACTTCAGGCAAACGCCCGCATTTTCCCGTCAGCAGCGAGGTGCACACCAAAGTGGTGTGAATGGTTTTCACCAAAAGTGAGGGCCCCGCTACTTGTTTATAGGACGCCATCTTGCGAATCAGAGCGGCAAGATCATCGTCACTCATACGGCGAGGGTCAAACTCCAGACGCAGGTATCCTTTTTCTTTGAGTTTCGTCAGTTCACGGCGCAAGTTGCGGAAGATCGGCTCCATATCCGAGCGGTACTTCCCGTCTTCTTTAAGGAAGTCATTCATCGCCAGGATCAGATTTTCGACTTCGGATTCATCAATGAGATTAGGAGCAGCGGCAAAACCATCGTCGGCAAGAAGCATTTCCGATGATCTGCTTGTGCTGGCAAAAGTGCTGCTAGAAACAATCAGACTCAACACTAGAACAAACGTTTTCACGGCTTCAAACCTCTTTATATCTATATGATAGCAAAACTCCTTTCAGGAAAAAGAGGGATGTGGTCCGGTCCTGCTGTACGCCAATTTGTGGCACTGGCCTGTACGATTTATAAGTGCCCGTCCCCTCCCTGTTTGAACTCCGGGAGACCGCTGTTAAAAAAATAGATGAACTTTGCGACGTCAAAAAGTCACAGAACTGTCTCTAATCGAAACAGCACGGTCGGGGTTCCACCCAGAGACCTTTTTCGTCACTTTTCTTATGTCACGAATTTTCGTCGGTATTTTTCGGATCTTACTGGCACCCCCCTTGCTCCTATGAGCGCAGGATTTACCGTGGAGGATTATTTATATGGAATTCCTATTATCACTAGGTCGTGGATTTACATCAGCCGACGCTATTTGGATGTGGGCGATTTTGGCGGCACAAGTTGTATCCATCGCTATTATCGCGGAAAGAGCTATGGCCCTTTTCGTAGCCCGCAAAACCAATCAAAAAGAATTGTCTAAATTGATCGCCGAAGACATTCGCGCCGGTAATTTGGATAAAGCTTTACGCCGCTCCTTGCAAATGGGTGCTAAAGAGCCCCTCGGTGTTGTCGCTGCCGCTGGTATTCAAGCTGCGATGGACATGGGCGGAAAAGAAGAGATCCAGTTGAAGATGGATGAAGTTCTTCTTGAAGAAAACTCTCGCGTTGAAAAGCGCATCGGCTTTTTGGCGATGTTTGCCAACGTGGCGACTCTCTTGGGTCTTCTGGGTACGATCACTGGTTTGATCCACTCTTTCGCGGGTATCTCCAATGCGAACCCTGCGGAAAAAGCGACTATTCTTTCTCAAGGTATTTCCTTGGCGATGAACACCACCGCTTACGGTTTGATCGTCGCGGTTCCTGCCCTGGTGATGTATGCGGTTTTGCAAAACAGAGCGACTCGCCTTGTGGATGATTTGAACAAAGGTGCTTTGAACCTGTTCATCCAATTGGGCTTCCACTACGAACCTGTGACAGAGAAAAAAGAAGTTCCTGCTAACGCCGGGAGATAATTATGAGCGCAATGGGTACGGGCAATAACGATAAAGAACTGAACTTTGAACTCAACATCATGCCGGTTCTGGACATCCTTTCAGTTCTTATCTGCTTCCTGCTGCTGACCGCAGTGTGGATTCAGATCGGAACCATCGACACACGCCAGGCCATCGGTGACAACTCCGTGGCGGGAGCGAAGAATCCTCCGTCTTTGTGGATCACGGTGAACACTCAAGGAGCGGTTCAGCTTTCTTTGCGTGATCTGCCCGGCGCTAAAACCCATGAAGAACAGATTCGTTCCGCCGGCCGCGGTGTCAACTGGGCTGTTTTGGAACAAAAGCTTCAGGCGTTGAAAGCGAAATGGCCGGATTTGAAAACCGGCGTCGTTCGTCCTGAGGCGCAAGCCTCTTACGGCGACGTGATTCGCATCATGGATAAACTCAAACAGTTTGAATTTGAAGGAGTGGGCTTGTCCCCTCTTGGGTAGGACTTATGAAAACATCGTCCTTTGTAAACGTCGAAAAAAGAAGATCTCCGCTGTCTGAGGTGCAAAACCTCAAGCCGGGAATGAAAAAGGGCAAAAGCAAGGCCGCCACTTTGGCGATGTCCTTGCCTTTGACGTCTTTGATCGACGCTTTTTCCATCATTGTGATCTATCTGCTGATCGGAACGCAAAACAGCGGTATGGAGTCTTCCATCCCCGCGAAAATGAATCTGCCGCTGGCTGAGCACAGCGTGGGACTGGATAAAGAAACTCCGGTTCTGAGCATTCAAAAAGGCGTTTACCGTTTGAACGATCAAGTGGTTCCGGTGAAGGCCCTCACAGAAAAGCTTTCTGAACTGAAAAGCAAGTCCCAGGAAAAAAGCCTGGAGCTTTTGGTTCAAGCCGATCAGGAAATGAAATACGAAGATCTCGATCCTATTCTGCGCGCAAGCTCACAATCTGGTTTCGAGAAAATGAAATTTGCGGTGGTACCTGCACGATGAAAACTTTAAACGACATCCTTATTCTTGGCGCTTTCTTGACAGGGATCTTGAGCTCCCCTCAAGCCTTTGCTGATAAAATGAATGCAGAGACTCAGGATCTCGTTATCAAGAAACTCGAACGAGTTCTTTCCGCGATGGAAAAATCCGACGGCGCATGGCTTTCCAGCCAGCAGCGCCTGGCCGACCTCTTGTCAGAGCGCGCACGCACGCGCTTTATGATGGAAGTGGAAGCCGGCTGTGACGGCTGCAAAGGTTCTAAAGAGGACCGCCAAAAGGCCATTAAAATTTATGAACAAATCCTCGCCGAAGTGAAAATCAACGACCACGGCCCGATCCTGTTCCAACTGGCCCATCTTTATGAAATGGCCGGACAGGAAACCAAAGCCATTTCCCTCTATGAAGACATCATCCGTGATGCCAAGAAAAAGAATATCGCCGCTGAGATCGTCACCCGTTCCCATGTCGGACTGGGTGATTTGCTTTTCCAAAAAGGCCGTTTTGCCGAAGCTCGTGAGCACTACAAAACCGCTTTGAAAGATAAAAACCTGCAAAACCGTTATTTGACTCTCTATAATATGGCTTGGTGCGATTACAACACCGACAATCTGAAATCCGCCATTGCCACTTTGGAAGGCTTGCTGAAAGATCCAAGCCAAATCACCCGTGAAACCGAAGACGGCAAAAAATACGATGCCCCTTTCCACACGGATATTTTACGTGACCTTGCTTCCTTTTATACGAAACAAGACGTCACCGAGCGTGAGATCAACGCTTTTGAAAACTACACTCCCGTTGAAAAACGCAAAGACCTGATGCTGTACTTTGCTAAAGAAACCGACCGTGTCGGTCAAAAGAAAGCCGCGCAAGAAATCATGAGCCGTTACCTTGCCGGCTATGCTCTTTCCAAAGAAGAGCGCATCGATGCCTCCATTCAGCTTGCGCAAATCAACTACGACCGCGGCCAAGTGGGCGCCTCCTTAGTTGAATTCTCTAAAGCCGCCAACGCCCTTCAAAAAGAAGGCTGCGATAAAGACAAGTGCGAAGAGCTGCAAAAAAAGATGAAACGTTATGTAACGGAACTTCATCGCTCTAAAAAACTCAAACCTGACAATGAACTGATGAGTGCTTACATCACTTACAATAAGACCTTCCCGCAGGACATGCAGATGACCCAGCGTGGGGCGGCCGTGGCTATGGAAATGGGAAATTTTCCTGTGGCTGTGGCCCTGTACCGCACTGTCAGTGAAAGCCGTGAGTTTTCCGCTAAAGAACGCGAGGAAGCGTTGCTGAACGAAGTCAGCGCTGCGGAACAGTCAAAAAATCCTTCTTTGCAGCGTGAAGCGTATGTGCACTATTTGAAGTACGCTCCGCGCAGTGAGAAATCTTTCGAGGTTCGTTATCAACTGGCGTATTTAAGCTATCAACAAAAAGACTACGCAAGATCCGCGGCGGACTTTGAGGATTTAGCTAAAGACAAATCCGGCAAAGCGGAACTGCGCAAAAAAGCCGCTGATCTTTCTTTGGACGCTTTGGCGCAAATCAAGAATGAACAAACTTTAGAGGAACTTGCTTGGGATTACTCGGTTATTTTCCCTCAGGCTCGCGCCGAGTTTGAAACCATCGCCCGCAAATCTTTGATGAACCGTGTGGCCCGCGTGGCTAACGATCCTAAGGCTTCCTCTTCTGATTTGAAGAAGGCTTTGAATGCCTTGGATTCTGATAAAGTCAAAAATGCTTCCAACCAGGAAAAGATTCTTTTCTACAACAACCAAAGCGTTTTGGCTAAAAAGCTCGACGACGAGAAAACGTATGTCCAAGCTTTGGCGGCCATGATGGCGGTTCCAGGTTTGACACGTGAACAGCGTGAGAGCTCTTTGGAGCAATTAACCGGTTACTACGAAAAGAAACTGGATTTCAAGAACGCTTATGCGACAGCATTGCGTTTGGAAATGCCCAAGGTTTCTGACAAAGAAAAAGAACTGCGCCTTGGTACTTTGGCGGACCTTGCCGGCTTGAATGCGGCAAAACACTACCGCCGTGCTTTGGAATCCGGCTTGCGTGGCGAGAAATCTCTCGTGGTTCGTTCCCGTCTGGTTTTGATCTCTGAAAATCCGGTGAAAGAATTGAAAGCACAAGCTCGTGAACTGAAACAAAAGCCGGCGCTTTTGAATGAAACGACTTTGCTTGTGTATGCGAAAACCGGTGATGCCGCTGCTTTGCAATCCATTTTGGAGATGAAAGAACTGCGTCACAAATCAGCTCCCCTGTTCGTGAAAAAACAGGCGTTCTACGATAAAATTCAGAGAGAAAAAGCGGCTATCTCCGCACACCAGCTCAACAGCAGCAAAGACCGTTTATTGCAAAAGTCTATTGCGGAACGCGTGAGTTTGCTGAAGAAAGCGGACAAACTTTTGGCGGAAAGTTTGACGTTGAAAGATGTTACGGCTCAGATGTTGGCACTTAATGTGGTTTCATCTGAAAACGAGCGCATGGTGCGTGATCTTGCAGGTCTGCCGATGCCACAAGATCTGACAGCGCAAGAGCAAAAACAGTATATTTCTTTGCTCAAAGCTCAGTCCAAACCGTTCTTGTTCAAGGCCCGCGTAGCACAGCAAAAACAGCAAGAGATTTGGAATAAATCCTCGGCTTTGGCGCAAACACTCAAGGACTACGAAATCGCTCGTCCTGAGTTGCGCAATCTGCTGGCGCGTGAGCTGAATCTGCTCAATGAAGTGCCTGGCCGTGGCCCTATGAAGACAGCTCTTGAGAACGCCTTGAGCGAGAGACAGTTTTCGTCACGTGATCTGATCGCCGCGCGCAATACAGTGGCAGAAGAACCCACGAATGTACGCTCTCTTGAAAAATTGAAACAGATTGAGACAAAAATCGGCCATCCTTTGATGCCCGCTTACTTGGAAGCACGTTTAAGCCATCTCCAGAGAGGAAAAAGCCTATGAAAACCATGATTTCCCTGGCCTTAGTTTTGCTGATATCCCAGATGTCCTTGGCTTCCGGAAAAACGACGAAACCGGCTCCCAAAAGACAGCTCGGAACTTCGTTCAAATTCACGGGTTCCTCGCTGCGCGGGAAGTACCAAACGTCGATGGGTACGGCAGCCACGGTCGAGAACGACAAACTTTTAGACGATCTGTTAAAGGGGCGAACGCAGTTTGCGGACCGCCTCGAAAAGGAAACAGAGCGCAATTAGAGGCAAAAGACATATGAGCGCAGCGAAACTTCTGATTCTTGAAAACACACTAGGGCAAAAGGTTCGCACATTCGCGGTTCACTCCGACACTCTGAAACTCGTTTACCTGAAAAGCACTCGCCGTATTGAAGCTTTCGCAAATCTCGAGGAACTGGATCAAAACGGCGTCGAGTACACACTTCTCCAAGAAATCACTCTTTCTGAACTTTCCGAGCAAGGCCTTGAACTCCAAGGCCTGGGCCGCGTGCGCATGTACCCAGCGGAAGTGCGCAACAGCCCTACCCACGCATTGCCGGAAGAAAACGATGAAGAGCAGCTTAAAACCATTCTGCAAAAAACCACAGCCGGCCACTTAGTCGCGATCTTCTTGCTGATCCTTGGCTCGTGGATTTACGCCAACTACTTCTCTAAAACGCAAGAGCCTCCTCTGGTCACCATCGTTCTTCCTCAGGAAGAAGTGGTGAAAACTCAACCGGAAGCCCGTCCGACAGTGAAGGTTTCTAAAACTAAGATTCAACAAACTAAAAAAGTTTATCGCCCTGTCGCGAAAAAACTGATGTCCAAGCCTTACAAAGTAAATACAGCGAAAGCGAAAGACGTTCGCCGTGTGGGTGCTTTGGCTGCTTTGGGCGGTATTAAAACCGGCGCGATGAATGCGGAAGGATTGGATGCACAATCTTTGAAAAACATCCGCGCAGCGGGTGTCGGCGCTGGCGGTGGCGGTATCGGTGATGCCGGCCGTGGTGGTGCGCGCGGATTCATGACTGGAAACGGTTTGATCGCGGGTTCCGCGGGTGAAGGCGCTCGCGCTCAAGGTGCCGGCGGTTACGGCACACGTGGTTCCGGTGGTGGCCGTGCTGGTTACGGCAAGATCTCGATGGTCGGTGGAACTTCTGCCGTGAGCTTGGCTTTGGATGAGGAAGTTTCTATTGAAGGCGGTTTGGATCAAGACCAAATCAAAGCTGTGATCAACCGCAACCAAGGTCAAATCACATATTGTTATGAAAAAGGTTTGCAAGCGCAACCGACTATTGGTGGCCGCGTGGCTGTGAATTTCATCATCGGACCTGCAGGTCGTATCACGATGGCGAAAATCGCGGAATCTTCTTTAGGTTCCCGCATGGTGGAAAACTGCATGTTGCAAAGAATGAAAACCTGGCAGTTCCCTCGTCCTGTGGGCCGTGTGAACGTGGATGTTTTGTATCCGTTTGAACTGACTCGCGTGAGTGCGCGCTAAGAGGAGTTAAGATATGAAGAACACAAAAACTCTCATCCCATTGGTGGCGTTAACTCTGGTCGCTGCAGGCTGCGGCGAATACAGCAAAGATCCGGTTTCTGATCTCGAAACAATGCGCGAAAATTCTCGCATTGAAATTCAAAAAGGTCCGGACAAAGCGCGTGTGATCAATAACGACGTGGTTCGCACTGAATATATTTATGTAACCAAAGAGGAGTCGTCGATCGATGACAAATTTATCACGATCACTCCGCCTTTGGATGGTTCTTTTGCGGAAGGCCAAGCAGGTCAAATCTCGATCCGTGCGGCAGTTCACATCCCGGGCGTTGAAATCAAATTGACCGGTCAAGGTTTGCCGGAAGGCGCGCGCCTAGAAAAATCCCAGAAAGATAAAGACATCTATATCTTGTCTTGGACGCCGGCTCTTTACACGATTCCTACGACCGCCGCGAAGAAAACATATTCTATTAAGTTGGTGGCTGAAGTCGTCAAAGCCAATTCCGCTCAGGAGCTTGAAACCCTTAAAGGTCTGGTGCGTGAGAAAACATTCAATATCGATCTTTACCGCAATCAGGAAGCTCCATCCGGTTTGACAGTCTCCGGTCTTGACAGTGAAGTGTCTGAAGGTTCTTTGATCCCTTTCACAGTCACCGTGAAAGTTCCAGGAACGGATGCCAATGCTCCGAAAAAACCGCGTTTGTCTGTGATCTATGACCGTGTCAGCTACACAGCCGGTAACAGCTTCTTGGAACTGGATGGTTCCCGCCACGTGGTTGCGGATCTCACGAAAAAAGATGCGGAGTACGTGGGTGATTCCAAATGGAAATACACTTTGATCTTTGATACCAAAAACATCTCCGTTCAGCCGCAACTTGCTAAAGATGGCACTTTGATCGCGAATGCCGACGGCACACGCGTTCGTTTGAGCTTCGCGGTGCAAAGTCCTTACGGTCTTACGACGCCGGAAACTTTGGTTCAGGTTAAAATCCGTTACACCAAAGCGATCGCAGCTCCCCGCTTTGATGTTTCCGGTTTGGGTCAGCAAGCTTTGCAAGCGGCTCCTGGCCAAAACATCACGCTTAAATTCTTTGTGGCTTCCGCGGACGCTCAGGCTGTAACGAAAGTGGAGACAGCGGCAAGCACTTTGGCGGGTTCTCCTAAGGTAGAATGTAAAGATGCGGCGACAGGTGCTGCGAAACAAGAGTGTACTTTGACTTGGTCTGTTCCTTGTGATGCCAAAGCCGAAGCTTTGACCGGTGAAATCGCCATGAGCGCGCAAAGCGTGGTCAATGGCCGTAACTCTGATGTGACTTCTTATAAGCTTAAAGTCATCGCTGCTCAAGATGACAAGAAAATCTGCGCTGGTGCGGAGGCTGCAAAATGAAAAATCTAATTCAATGGTCTTTAGTAATTCTGGCTTTTGCAATGACGACTCCGGCGCATGCGGCTTCGGCCAAGGGCAAAGCTCCGGCGAAACAAATCAACGCAAGTGAAGATATCGATACCTTGGGCGGTAATAAAGAATTGATGGAAATGGCGGATAAAATTAAATCCACCAGCCGTTCTCGTATCGTGCAAGAGCGCATTGTGGATCGCCGCAATACTTTGGAGTTCGGCCTTTCTTACGGCAGCGTTTTCGGCGGTGATGCTTATTTAAAAACTCAAGCCATCGGTTTTAACGTGGATTACCACATTACTCCCCGTTGGTCTTTGGGTGTTCGTTATTATGATTTCGGCAGCAGCTTGACCAGCGAAGGTCAGCGTATCTTTGATGAGGCTCGCGCTTCTTATCAGGCCGGCGGTCGTGCAACGATTGTGGATATCGACACTCCTCAAAATGCCACTGTGGCGGTTGTGAACTGGTATCCTATTTACGGTAAAACCAGCTTCCTGGATATGGGTGTGACTCAGTTCGACCTTTATCTTTTAGCCGGTGGCGGTAACATGACTTTGAGCAGTGGCAACACCTCGCTTCTGACTGCGGGTGTGGGTTTGGGTGCGTGGATTTCCCGCCACGTGTCTGCTCGCGCTGAAGTTCGTTATCAAAAATATGAAGACCAGCTTGTGACTGGTTCACGCAACCTCGACACCGTGGTTGGTTCCTTGGGATTGGGATGGATCTTATGATGAAGTCTCTTTTCACCTTCACCCTGACAACCGCCCTTGTCGCCGGCTTGCATGCGCAAGCTTCCGCGGCGGAGCGTGTTTCCGCCTCCGCGTGGGCGAAGTCATGGGTGCAGTCTTTAAATGACAAATCCAATATTCAAGCTTTCAGCACAAGCTCCCTGGAGAAAAAAGTTCTTGGCACTTGTGAAGACTGTGAGAATAAGAACGCGATGAAAAAAGCCCGTCAGCTTTTCGCTCAAGGCGATTACGATGCGGCTATTAAGACCTACAATGAAATTCCGCGCGGCAATACTTACTGGCTTTCCGCCGTGGAAGAAAAAGGCTGGGCTTACTTCCGTCAAAATCAGTTTGAAAAAGCCTTGGCGCAAACCAAAAGTTTGCTAGCGCCTCAGTTTGCGGAAATTTCCAATTCTGAAGCTTATCTTTTGCAGTCTTTGACGCAATTAAAGATCTGCGATTACAAAGGTGTCTTCGAAACCCACCAGATCTTTAAAGAGAAACAGAAAAAACGCATCCTGGAAGTGCAAAATCTGGCGAAGACCGGATGGAATGATGACTTGGCTAACGTCATGAGAAAAATGGATAAATTCCCGCTCACATTGGATGAGATGGGTGATTCCGTTCAGCGTCTGCCTTTGCTGCTTTATAAAGATATCGAATTCCAAAAACAGGCTTTGCGCTTTAAAACTTCTCAGCATGCGATGGCATTGCTTGGCGGTAAATATCCTCGCCTGCAAAAAGCGTTGGATAAAATCAATCAAGACAGTTTCATTGGCATGAAAGACCGTGTTCAGGAATTGGCTCAGGAAGAAACGAACGAAAACTTCAAGATCATCCAAAAGCTGAACCTTGTTGAAGTCGAAGCGATTCAACGTGTGCACACGGACATGAACTTGTCGGATTCCATGTATGCGGAAAGCAAGTTCCAGAAAGTGGGCGACGACAAGCTCGTCTTTATGGATGACGGCCGTCCTTGGATCGACGAACTGGATAAGTTCGAAGTCTCCGCGAAAACTTGCGCCCAAGGAATCAGGAGGAAGATGTGAGAAACTTAATCATCATCGCCATTTATTTTTCCGCTTTCATGCTGGTTTCCGCCTGCAGTCCTGAATCTGTTTCTTTGCGCGCGGAAAAGCCGCTGGTCGATCATCGCGTGGCTGTGCCGGAGTCAGCTCCTCCGGAAATTCAAAAGTTTGAATGGATCACGGAGGACGGCGGTCAAAGCCAGCTCGACTTCAATCCGCAGGTGGATATTTTGTTTGTGACTGACAACTCGGACAGTATGAAGTCAGCGCAAGAAAACTTGATCCGCAATATCGACCGTTTTACCGCGGGTATTTTGAAAAACAAAATGATCGACTACCATATCGGTGTGATTTCCGTGTGGGACAGTTCTGAGCGCTATCTTAAGACCAAAAAAGACGGTTACGAAATCGGTGATCTTCGTTTTATTAGAAACTCTCAAGGTCAAACTGCGAAAAACCGCCGCTTTGTCGCGAAATCCGACAATAACAGCAAACTGATCGCAGCGACTTTGAACATCGGTGTGACTCCTTACGAACAAGGCGGTCCTGAGTTTGAAGAAATGTTTTCTCCTCTGGCAGCGGCTTTGGAAAAAACCGGCCGTGGCGCCAGCAACGAAGGCTTCTTCCGTGAAAACGCCCAGCTTGTGGTAGTTCTTTTGACGGATGCGGATGATTCTTCCAAGAACATCACTCCGGATGAAATGGCGCAGAAGCTGATTGATTTTAAAGGTGGCCGCACTGAGAAAGTTTCCGTTTACGGTGTTTTGGTTCGCCCTCAGGATCCTGACACTTACAAAGACTGGGACTTGCGCATTCATCCGAAGTACCACCCTGAGTGCTTCGATATGTCGCAAAAAACACCGAAGAACAACGGCAAGTGCACAGGCTTCGGTCCTGAGCGTTTGGAGAAGTTCATTGTTGAAGGCAATCAGAATCAAGGCACTCCTGAGCAGATCCGCGCTAAGCACATCATGAGTATCGTCAGCCCTCGCTTCGGAGATGATCTGGCGAAGATTGGTTCTGATATCACCGTCAAAACTCTGGCAAAAGAAATTTTCCTCAGCCAGCGTCCGCGTGTTGATAACGGCAAGCTGATGGTTCGCGTGCGCTACGGCAACCAAGTGATTCCGCAACGAGCGCAAGGCGGCTGGTTGTACAATCCGGAAAACAACTCGATCCTTCTTTCCGGTGATATTGATTACGTTTATAAAGAGGGCGCGCGCTTTTCCGTGGACTTGATCCCTCTGACTTTGAAAAAGACCTCTTCACAAAACTAATTGTTATCTTCGGGCATCCTCAGTAACATTTCCTTAAAGGAGATGTTACTGATGGATTCTCGCTCTGGTTCCCAGGACTTCACCGTTGAAATTCCGTTAATGGAAAAAGCTCTCACCGGCTTTGCCTTTGCTTTTATCATGGCCGGCATGGTGATTTATCCCCGTCAGCAACTCATCGAAAAACATCCTTCACAATTACTGCTTGCCAATATTCTTTTTGCTTTGGGGTTGTTTGGAACCATTCGTTTTTTACGCGCGTTTTATGCTGAAAAACGCCGCGGCGTGGTTTTGGAAAATGAATATCTGCAAGTGCGCACTCTTCTTTCCCAGCCGCGCATTCCCTTGGAGGATTTGCGAGGCGGATTATTTATTTTTGACGGCAAAGATGAAAATCTGGCGGAATTGACTTTCCTGTGGGGTGAGTTGCGCTATCGTCTGCCCTGCTCCCGCTGGCAGAGTTTGAGTTCTCTTTTGGTTGAGCGCGGTTTCAACGTTCTTCACAATAAAGAAGGCAGCGGAAATTTAAAGGCCCTGCTTGAAAAAGGTGAAGCGGGAAAAACACGCCGGTCCGTGCGTCCGTTGCCATCCTTGCGTGCGGCGGTGCCTTTTATCATGTGGCTTGTCGCCGTCGCAGCGCTGTTATTTTTGAGTGTCCGTTAGTTATTTGATCGGGCGCAGTTTGAATTCCATTTTCGGGAACACCACACCGCCACCGATACCCACTTTGATAGCAGCATGAAAGATATCGTGATTGCGGTTTTGCGCCGGCATCCACGAACCTTCAAGACCTAAAAGCGCATCGGCAACAAGGCCAATTCCACGACCGTAAACACCGCCGTTGAGCTGATCGACCGTCACTCCGCGTGGGATGAACGTGAACATCCACTTGTAAGCGATCTCGAATTTCAGGCCGCCGTTATGAAAGTCACAGCGAAAGAGCTTATGAATTTCCACGAGCTCATCACTGCCGGGAACTTTCAAAGTCGCATCGAAATCCCAAACATCGTGATCGAAAAAGAAGGCACTGTTCATTCCGGAAGAGTAAAGATAACCCTGGATAGGAATGCGCTCTTCCGGTTTTACGTCGAACTGCTGTTGCAACATGCTGATGAGATGGTCCACTTGCTCTTGGCTGAGGTTGGTGTTCTTGCGAATGGATTCGGCAAGCTTCTGAGCGGAAATACCTTCGTCATTTTCAAAGTTCTGCGCCCATGCTGTATTCCACAGCAGCGCAAATACCGCAAAGACAACAACACTGTATTGACGAATTCGAGCGCGGAACATTCAAGCCTCCCTGATATAAAAAAGGGAGCTCGTGGCTCCCTTTTTTGACCGCTTTTAGTTTTTCTCGCGGGCCTAGTCTTCTTCCTCTTCCTCGACACCTTTAAGCTCATCGAGCTGTTTGGTGTCCTGTTTGGATTTGTTCGGATGAAGTTTTTGGTATTCTTTGATTTTGACAGGATCCGGGCCGAGCATCAGGAACATATTTTTTCCTTCCATCTTCGGCTGAGCTTCCACCATCGCCAGGTCGTTCACGAAAGCGATGCACTTTTGCATAACTTCCATACCGAGCTCTTGATGGGCCATCTCACGACCCATGAAACGCAAGGAGACTTTCACCTTGTCGCCATCCAAAAGGAAACGGCGGGCATGGTTCATCTTGGTTTCAAAGTCATGCTGGTCCGTGCGCGGACGCATTTGGATTTCTTTGATGGTCACGACAGTTTGTTTTTTACGAGCGGCTGTGGCTTGTTTCTTTTTCTCGTACTTCCACTTGCCGTAGTCCATGATTTTGCAAGTCGGAGGAGACGCTGTCGGAGCAATTTCAAGAAGATCGAGGCCTCTATCTTCAGCAATACGTAACGCCTCAGGAACAGTCATCACGCCCAGCATGTTACCTTCTTCGTCGATAACACGGATTTGTTGCGCGCGGATTTCACGGTTTACTCTCAATGAGTCCTTAGAGTCTTTTTTACGATCACGGTCGAAACGTCCGCCGCCACCGCCTCTAAAATTACCTTCAAACTTGCTAATGGGAAACCTCCAACATTAAAGTTGATTTTCGTTTGTTGTTGCCGCCTTCGCAAGTGAAGACTGCAACTGTCTTGTTTTTATATCGTCTAAAATCGTTTTCATTAACTGATCGACAGTCAAACCTTTGTGCTCAGAGCCGTCACGCAGACGCAAAGACACGGTTTTGGATTCCGCCTCTTTGTCCCCGACGATCACCATGTAAGGGATCTTTTGCAATTGAGCTTCGCGGATCTTGTAGTTCAGTTTTTCATTACGGCGATCGAACTCCACGCGAACTTTGTGTTCCTTCAAGAGATTCATCAGCTCTTCACAGAAGGTGTTCACACGGTCGGTGACGTTCAAAATCGCCACTTGAGTCGGACACAGCCATGGTGGCAAGTGACCCGCAGTGTGTTCCAGGTAAACGCCGATGAAACGCTCCAAAGAACCCAAAACTGCACGGTGGAGCATCACTGGACGGTGCTCTTTGTTGTCCTCACCGGTGTATTTTAAGTCGAAAGCTTCCGGCATATTGAAATCCACTTGGATCGTACCGGTCTGCCAAGAACGTCCCAAAGCATCGACAAAGTGGAACTCCAGTTTCGGACCGTAGAAAGCACCCTCGCCCGGAGAGTATTCAAACGGCAATTTCAAATCATTCAAAGCATCGGCCAAAGCACCTTCCGCGCGATCCCAAACAGCGTCGTCACCCATTTTGTTTTCAGGGCGAGTGGCAAGAAGGATCTTATAGTTCGGCATGCCCAGAGTTTGATAAATGCGGTTGAGCATTTCTACGAAACGGGAAATCTCGACCTTGAGCTGATCCATGGAACAGAAGATATGCGCGTCGTCCTGGCAGAATGTGCGCACGCGAGTGATTCCGTGGATGGCGCCGGATTTTTCAAAACGGTGCAAACGGCCGAAGTCAGCGATACGCAAAGGCAACTCACGGTAAGAGTGCTTTTCCGCCGCGAACATCAAGCAGTGGCAAGGACAGTTCATAGGCTTGAGGGCGTTTTCACGCTCATCAAGTTTGGTGAAGTACATATTGTCCTTGTAGTTGGCGTAGTGACCGGATTTTTTAAACAACTCCGTATCAAAAACCTGCGGTGTGATTACTTCCTGATAGCCGTATTCCAGATAGAGGTCGCGAATGTAGCTCACAAGTTCATTGTAAACCGTGGAACCTTTGCCGGTGAAAAACGGAGATGCCGGAGCATATTCATGGAACATGAACATGCCGAGCTCTTTACCAAGCTTGCGGTGATCGCGTTTTTTCGCCTCTTCAAGATTGTGCAGGTACTGGTCGAGTTCTTTTTTATCACCGAAAGCCGTCGCATAGACACGCTGAAGCTGGGCGTTCTTTTCATCCCCGCGCCAGTAAGCGCCGGCCACGGAAAGAAGTTTGAACGCTTTGATTTGTCCTGTGCTTTGCACGTGAGGTCCACGGCAGAGGTCAAACCAGCCGTCGCCGTTAAAGTAAATACCGACGGTCTTTTCACCTTTCGCCGCAAGGTCCTCGATCAGCTCGACCTTGAAGCGCTCGTTCATTTTTTTAAATGTCTCGATGGCTTTTTCGATCGGCCAGTCTTCGCGTTTGATCGGCAGGTCTTTGGCGACGATGTCGGCCATTTTCTTTTCGATCTTTTCAAAGTGCTCTTCAGAGAAAGCAAAGGGAGAATCAAAATCGTAATAGAAACCATTGTCGATCACCGGACCGATGGTGACTTTCACCTCGGGCCAGATTTCCTGAACGGCTTGCGCCATGATGTGCGCGCAAGAGTGACGGATGACTTCAACGCCTTCAGGGCTCTTGGTGGTGACCAGAGCCACTTTCGTTTGATCTTTAAGAGGCGTGCGGAAGTCCGCGATTTCTTTGGAACCATTGATATGAACACCGAGGGTTTCCTTGGCCAAACGCGGGCCAATAGACTGCGCCACTTCCAGCGCCGTCGGTTCATGGTCGAAAACCTTCGTAGAGTTATCCGGAAGAATAATTGTAGTTTGTGACATTAGCTTGCTTGCACTTCGGCGCGGCCGGAGCAGGATGTGGTCGTTAGAAAATGTGATGAAGAATTACGCATTTGCATCACATAAGTAGTAATCCCGCTGGCACTAAGGGTCAAGCACTCACAGCAAGAAATTGCACACCTATAATCTGGTCTCCGTCCTCGGTCGACACGACCCAGCGTACTTGGGATTCCACCGAGACCCAGCGGCCATGGCGGTTCTGGTACATGAGACTGATAAAGTCTTTCTGTTTCACTCCGCCCTTTTCCAGGGCTATCCGAGCGCCCCCTTGAGAAAAGTCACTCATCTGACCTTCACGGAGGAACTGGACCCAGCCCCCGGTCGGCGACTCCGGCGCCAGAGCGGACTTCTTGAGCATGACTTGCGATTGCACGGCCATGCGCTCCTGCTTACGGCTGCGGACAGGGAGCCCCATAAGGCGACGAGTCACAAGATCGGCAATGCGCGGCCCTTCGGATTCATAGAGAAGGAGAAATCGCGAACTCTTTAAAGCCAACTGTTGCGCCGTCTTTTCAATAGTTTGCGCAATAAAAATAAAAGATGACTTCACATGCAGCTGTCCCCAGCTCAAGAAAGCCTGAAGAACGCGCTGACTGAGAGTTTCAGTTCGGATGATCACGAAGACTTCTCCTTGGTGAGTTGTCAGGTATTGCTTGAGGTCCTCCGGGCTTTGCGAAAAATGCCAGCGCACGCCCCGCAGGGCTTGCAAATAAGGCGGCAAAGACTGACTCGAACTGAGATAAATAAGGTCCCGAGGGGCTTCCAAGCGCATACCAAGAAACATTGCAAAGTCGAAGCCTGAGGCGAGCTGGAATAAAACGGTGTTTCCATGTCTAGGCCGTGGACACGCGTATAAAAAGCTTTAAACAACATTGCTAAATTACTGATTTACCGAGGCAAAGATCCCAACCAACATGAATGTGGAAACAACAAGGAGAAAAAAACATGAAACATCTTTTTCTGTCTTTAGCAGCACTTCTGGCTTTCAGTTCAATGTCTTTAGCGGAAGAAACCATCGGCCAAAAAATAGATCGCGGCGCCGAAGCCACCTCAGAAAAATCCAAAGAGATCACCGCTGAAACCCGCAAAGCCGGAAGAAAAACCAAACGCATGGCTAAAAAAGGCTGGAACAAAGCCAAAGAAGCCGTCTGCGCTGAAGGCGACACCGAATGTGAAGCTAGAAGAGCTCAGCACCGCGCCGACGAAGCCCGAGAAAGAGCCGACGACAAAGCCAAAGACACTACACACCAGTAGTTTTAAAGAGTGGCAGGTAAGAAGTATCTGCCCCTCACTTAAAGTTTAACGACACCGAAGAGCGATTTCGCGAATCTCAGAAAACTCATCGCAGTCAAAGCGACTCATCTGCGAACAAGCCGCCTCCACACACCCCGTAGAAAAAGGAGGCGAACAACGCTCCGGGGGCAAAGGCCGAGGCCGCCCCAAGGAAGCAAGCACCCCTCGCCAAAGCTCCGCCCGAGTCACAAGCAACAGAACATTCTCGATAGAGAAACTGCGCCGTCACGAAAAGGCATCCATCCCACTTATTAAATCGAAGAGGCTTGCTGGCGGGGGCTGGGTCCTCTGCTCGCAAAACCGAGTTCCGCAGCGCCCAGAAAGATCTGCCATAGCAATCAGAAGACTAGAAGAAAAAGAAAAAGGGAGCCTGCAAGGGCTCCCAATGCGCGAGGACTGTCTGAGCGTTTTGCGAGCAGAGGACCCAGCCCCCGCCAGCAAGCCGGTCTTCGCAATTAGTAAGCAACGTGATGATGGATAGCCTCGTGAAGTCTTGGGTCTTTGAGCGGCACCAAGCTATGCTTGCTCCAGAAAGACATAATAGTCAGCAAGAACAATCCCGCAAAGCCCGCAAAGATACCAATCTCCCAGAAGCCGAAAGTCACTTGGCCATCGAAGAAGTTCGGGTAAACCATCCAGTAGATGTCTACGTATTGCATAACCAGAACCAACGCGGAGATGAACAAAACGTTGGAGTCCGTACGCTTCGCACCACGAGGAAGAAGCGCCAAGAATGGAACCACAAAGCGGAACAAAAGCAGCGCCATAGAAATGCTCATCCAGCCACCTTGAGCGCGCATGATGTAGTACTCAGTTTCTTCCGGCAAGTTCGCGTACCAGATCAGCATGAACTGAGAGAACGCGATGTACGCCCAGAAAATAGAGAAACCTTTCAAGTACTTCACAACGTCATGCTGGTGCTCGTCAGTGACATAACCCTTCACGAAACCAGAGCGTTTCATCAAAACGATGACAATCGCCAGGAACGCCATGCCCGCTTGGAACATGCCAGAGAAAGTGTAGATACCAAAGATTGTTGAGTACCAAGTCGGAAGCAAAGACATCAACAAGTCGACGCTGAAGAAAGAGAACATCAACGCGAAGAACACGATGAATGCCACCGCTGGAGAAATGTTCTTATTGGTCAGATTCATGTCACCGGTTTGATCTTGCTTCAAAGAGTTTCCAACCATGATGTAGCGGAAGATCATGCAGCCGATCGCAAACACGAACAAACGCACCACAAAGAAGCCGGAGTTCAAGTAAGCGGTTTTTGCCGCGATCACCGGGTTTTCAGCCACGATATCCGCGTTTGCCCAAGGATAAAGGTGTTTGAAACCCACCAAAAGCAAAAGACCACCGAGCAGAATCGCCGGAATAAAAGATGTCGTCGCCTCCGCAAAACGGCGGATGGAAACCGACCAGCCGGCTTTGGAAACGTTGTTGATCGCAACCCAGAAAAGGCCGCTCAACGCCAGTGCTGAGAAAAAGAAGAAAGCCACAAGGTAGGAAGTCCAAAGTCTTTCCTGGTTTTTCATCAAACCAACAACGAAAGTCAAAAGACCGATCGCCACCAAGGCGAAGCTGATGGTTTTCAGTTTCGCCGGCGCTTCAAATTTGGATACATGCAGATTGACGTGATTATGTTCGCCCATATCTAAAACCTACTTGGACTGCTTCTCAAGGAAGCGAATGTAGTTAACAACTTGCCAACGGTATTTTTGCGGAATGTGAGAAGCGTAAGGCCCCATCACACCCTGCCCCATGGTGATCACATGGTAAAGATGACCGTCCGGCCAGCCTTTGACTTTGTCGGAAATGATGGATGGTGGTTTCAACGCCATCTTTTCAGAAACAGAAGACTTCGCAGCCACGCCGCCCTCACCTTTGAAACCGTGGCAGATCGCGCAGTTGGTTTCATAGTATTTTTGGCCGACCAACAAAGTGTCCTCGTCCATTTTTCCTGCCAAAGGATTTTTCAAGTTTTTCGCCGCAGCTTCCACATCTGTCGCGTACTTGTACGGCTCAAAACCCACGGGAGCTGTGTGCTCAGGAGGAACACGCATACCGCTGTGGTGAGGAGATGTTTCATCATACTCTTGAGCTTTGATCGCCGGAGACTCCATCATATCCTGGATCAACTCGACGTTGGCGCTATTGCCACGCGGACCGCAGCTCGACAATGCGAGCGCCGCCAAGCCTGCTGCTGCCATACCCATTGATAAATTCACAAGGCTTCTCATTCTTAGTACTCCGTCTTTTTCACATCAGTTGCGCCGAGTTCTTTGAACATCTTTTCAATTTTGGCTTCGTCATAACCCACATCGTTTTGTGGAACGAAGATCGCAAATTTGTGAGAGCTCAAATCCGGGTCAATCACCGGCGGATCAATGCGCGGAATACCGCAGGCATAGAACAAAGCGCCGACAGAAGCTAGAGCCGCAAAAAGAATCGTCAATTCGAACATGATGGGGATGAACGCCGGCAAAGAGAAGAACGGCTTACCGCCCACGTTGATCGCCCAGTTCACTGCGGAAGTCCACCAAGTCAGCAACAAACCGCAAGTCAAACCGACCACACCCGCCACGAAAGTAACGTAAGGAATCCACGAACGTTTGATACCGCACGCTTCTTCCATACCGTGAATAGGATAAGAGGAGATGGCTTCGAATTTAGTGAAACCCGCCTCGCGTGTTTTGCGAGCGGCTTTCAAGATCATGTGTTCATCGTCCCAAATACCGGCGATGCCTTTAGTATACTTAGCCATTAGTGCCCTCCTTTTTCATCGTAACCTACATGGAGTACGGGCTTCACTTCTGCGATAGAAACCGCAGGGAACAAACGCAGATACAACAAGAACAAGGTCAGGAACATACCGAAGGATCCGACCAGGACACCGGTATCGAACCAAGACCATGCATACATGCCCCAGCTGGATGGCAAGAAGTCACGGTGCAAGGACGTCACAGTGATCACGAAACGTTCAAACCACATACCGATGTTCACGAAGATAGAAACCACGAACATCACTGGGATTGAACGGCGCATTTTCTTGAACCAGAACAATTGCGGGATCAAAACGTTGCACGTCACCATCATCCAGTAGGACCAGCCGTAAGGACCGAAAGCACGATTCACGAATACGAAACGCTCGTATTGGTTGCCGGAGTACCACGCGATAAAGAACTCAGACGCGTAGGCGTAACCCACCAGCATACCTGTGGTCATGATGATTTTGTTCATCACTTCCATGTGGTCAAGAGTCACGTAGTTTTGGAATTCTTTGAAACCGATGCGCACCAACGTCATCAAAGTCACAACCATCGCGAAACCGGAGAAGATCGCACCGGCAACGAAGTATGGAGGGAAGATCGTTGTATGCCAACCTGGCAAGTTAGAAACCGCGAAGTCGAAGGAGACGATGGTATGAACGGAAAGAACCAGCGGAGTGGAAAGACCCGCCAGGATCAAATACACCATTTCATAGTGGCTCCAGTTTCTCGCTGTTCCGCGCCAGCCCAAAGACAATGCACCGTAAAGAGTGCGGCGCAATTTGTTTTTCGCGCGATCTTTGATTGTCGCGAAGTCAGGAACAAGACCGATGTACCAGAACACCATGGACACAGTCGCGTAAGTGGAAACCGCGAAAACGTCCCACAGAAGCGGAGAACGGAAGTTCACCCACAATGGACCCCGTTGATTCGGATACGGGAACAACCAGTAATCCAGCCAAGGACGACCGGTGTGCAGCAGCGGGAACAGACCCGCGGTCATCACTGCGAAGACCGTCATCGCTTCCGCAGTACGCGCCACCGAAGTTCTCCATTTTTGGCGGAACAGGAAAAGAACCGCGGAGATCAATGTACCGGCGTGACCGATACCGATCCAGAAGACGAAGGTCACGATCATCGTACCCCAGAACACCGGGCTGTTCACCCCGAGGAGACCGATACCGATACCTACGACGGAAGCGAGGATCGCGATATAAAACAACAACAAAGTCTTCGCGCCGAGGAAGAGACCCACCCAACCTTTGGAAGGGAATCTCTCCACGGGAGCGCAGATGTCGTCGGAGACGTCTTTTAATGTCTTATTGCCAAGAACTAATGGGCTACGCTTCATCATCATGAGTGCTCACCTTGTTTTGCAGTACCGTGACCGTTGTCATGGCCACCCGTTGTTTCCTTATCATTGTTGCGGATCTTGGAGAGGTAGCGAACAGATGGTTTCGCATGCCATTCTTCAAGAAGAGCGTATCCGCGTTCTTCCGTTTTGAAGATCTTCGCCACCGCGGAGTTCGGATCATTCAAATCACCGAATACGATACCGCCAGCAGGACATGCTGTTTGGCAGGCCGTCTTCACATCGCCGTCTTTCAACTGGCGTTTTTCGTTACGCGCGAGAGTTTTCGCGTCGTGGATACGCTGAACGCAGAACGTACATTTTTCCATCACCCCGCGAGTACGAACGCCCACGGAAGGATTCAGAGCCATGTGCAACGGTTTTTCAATCAGCTTCGCGTAGTTGAACCAGTTGAAGCGACGAACTTTGTACGGGCAGTTGTTCGCGCAGTAACGAGTTCCCACGCAGCGGTTGTAAACCATGTCGTTGAGACCTTCATCCGAGTGAACAGTCGCAAGAACCGGGCACACCGTTTCGCAAGGAGCGTTGTCACAGTGTTGGCACAGGATCGGTTGGAAAACCGCTTCCGCATCGGCAGGATTGCCGGTGTAGTAACGGTCGATACGCAACCAGTGCATTTCACGGCCTTCAAGAACGTAGCGCTTACCGACAACCGGAACGTTGTTCTCAGATTGGCAGGCGATTACGCAGGAAGAGCAGCCTGTGCAAGTGTGCAAGTCCACCGCCATACCCCACTTGTGGCCACTGTATTCGTGACCGGACCAGATGGACCAAGTGTGATGTCTGTGGATGCCTGCATCTTTTTTCTTATTGTAGTCTTTCAAAGTCGCTTCAGCGACGATGTTACGGCCTTCCATCACATGGTGGCCTTGCGTGCACGCCAGTTCATACTTTTTGTGCAGCTTTTTGAATTCCGCTTTTTGGCCGGCGAAGATCATCTTGCCGTCTTTGAAAGAAGCAAGTGCAAACGCATTTTGGCCGATGCCGTTACCGACTTTACCTACGCGGGTGCGGCCGTAACCGACAGCGATCGCCAAAACATCGTCATGCAAGCCTGGCTGGATGTGGATCGGAAGTTCGATCTTTTTCTCGCCCACTGTCAATTCGATGACATTGCCTTCTTTCAACTGATGTTTTTCAGCTGTCGCCAAAGACACCATCACATAGTTATCCCAAACGATTTTCGTGATTGGATCCGGAAGTTCGTGGAGCCAAGCCACGTTGTTCAAGGAACCGTCACCCATTTGAGATGTTGGATAAAGAACAAGCTCGTATCCGGAAGCCGCCGCCGCCGGTTTAATGGCTGTGAAAGCCTCCACTTTGAAAGAACGTGCGGAAGAACCTTTGCTGATATCACCCGCATAACCTTTTTGCAGAGTCTCCAACCAGAAATCTTCGAAGTCCTTACCCTTGCCTACTTTAGGCATGATGTCGGATTTCCAGAAAACACGGAGGTAGTCGTAGAATGTTTCGTACTCACGCAAACGTGCCGGGCCTTGATTTGCCAAGTACGCCCAAGTCATCAAAGACAATTGGAAGGAGCGAGTGTCATACATAGGACGGATCGCCGGCTGGCAGATGGTGTAAACACCGTTCGCCAATTCAGCGTCATTCCAGGATTCCAAAGCATGGTTGTCCGGAACGATGTAATCCGCGAACACGCCTGTTTCATCGATACGGTCGCCTGTGTAAAGAACCATTTCGACTTTTTTCGCAGCGTCCGCGAAACCCAGTTCTTCAGGAAGAACAAAGCCCGGGTTCACTCTGTGCACGATCAAAGTTTTCACTTTGCCGTTTTTCATGTCTTGAACCAAAGAGATCAAATCCGCGTAAGAACCTTTCACTGCGGAGTTACCGCCTTTAGCGTCCACAGTCTTGCCTTCGTTGTCCAAAACGGAGTTCAAGAAGTTGACTGCGACTTGCAGTTCTTTGGATTTTTCAGTCATCGCCTGCAAACCACCGGCAACAACCACGGATTGACCGCGATTTGCCAACAAGTCCGCCGCCACTTTCGCGAAGATCTCAGCGTCGAAGCCGAGCTTCGCAGCCACGTCCGCAAACGGAGCCAGCGCCGCTTTCACGGAACCGTTGCCTGCGTAACCAGATGCGCCCTTCTTCACGATGATCTCGTGGAGAAGACCCATCACCACATCCAATTGCTGAGACGGTTTGATTTTGAAACGGATGTCAGCGTTGGCACCCGTCAAAGAGTAGTTGGAATCGAAGGACACCAAACGGTTCATGTTTTTGATGTCTTTACGGCCTTCCACGAACTGGTTCGTGAACGCCGTTGGGGAGATCCACGTACCGAGGAAGTCCGCGTCGATGGAAACGATCATTTTCGCTTTATCGAAACGATAAGCCGGAATGACTTCGTCACCGTAGGAAGCTTTTTGGCCAGCAAGAACGTCTTCGTTAGAGATCGCATCCCACACAACGTGTTTTGCTTTGAAACCTTGAGCAAAATCACCGATCACCGCGCGTGTCGCCGGGGAAGAGATCGCGCCGGTCAAGATCACCACGTCGCCTTTTTTAAGTTGCTCAACAACTTTTTTATCCAAGTCTTCCCATTTTACGTCGATGACTTGGCTGTTGGTTTTCTTTTCATTGAAAAGGTTGCGTTGCGGGCCTTTAAGTCTCTCAGGATCATAAAGGTTCAGCAAAGACGCTTGAGAACGGATGTTCAAACCGCTGATGCTGAACGGATGGCCTGGGTTGGCTTCGATTTTAATAGGACGGCCTTCGCGAGTTTTGATCAAAACCGCAAGACCTTCACTGCCTTCCATGTAAGCGGAAGAGTAGTAGTTCGCCAGACCCAAAGTCACTTCTTCAGGTTGTTTATTATAAGGAACGATTTTTTGCACAGGACGGCGGATGCAGCCCGCGGAAGCCATGGCGATGGAAGCACCCATGAGTTTCAGGAACTCACGGCGAGCCCAGCCGCCTTCTTCACCGTCTTTTTCACGCAAAGGAGAAGAGAGGAACTCGGTCTCGGCCGCTTTCGCGAATTCCGGATCGTTATTCCACTGTTCAAGACTCAGCCAGTATTTATTGTCGCGCTCGATTTTAGGGCGAAGCGCTTTTTTCATTTCTAATTCGTGGTCGTGATGCATTTCAGACATAGTACCTTCCGAAACCTTAGTAGTGACAAGTTGAACAGTTGAGTGGAGCTTTATTTTCCGGCTGACGATGGCAGTTCACACACCAGCCCATGGAAAGATCAGAGAACTGCTCCACCTTTTTCATAGTCTCAATCGGACCGTGGCAGGTTTGGCAGTTCACGCCTTTCGCAATGTGCGCGTTGTGGTTGAAGTGAACAAAGTCAGGAAGCATGTGCACGCGCACCCACTCAATAGAGCCGCCGTTGTCATACGCTTCGCGCAGTTTTTGAATGCTTGGTTTGTCTGTCGCGACTTGCAAGTGGCAGTTCATGCACGTGGAAAGCGCCGGAATGTTGGCGTGCTTGGTGCGCTCCACTTGGTTGTGGCAGTACTGACACTGAATTTTATGTGTGCCGACGTGAAGGGAGTGGTCGAAAGGAATCGGCTGTTCAGGCGCGTATCCTTTATTATATCCAAACCCGGGTTGAAACTTACAACCCATGAGAAGTGTTGAAACCATGAGCGCGCCTAGAAACGCGATCGCGCCCGCTGCCGTTCTTCTGAATCCTCGATGCATAATCATCCTTCGCTTCCGAGCCGCCGAAAAAAGAAATCCTTAATCAACGACCCTTACCGTTGGGCCAAAGACAAACGAATGCTGTCCTAATTTTAGTTTGCTCTTATTTAATGGTGGAAAAGTCCAGTTGTCCATATTCTTTTTGCAAGCCTATTGAAAAAGAGCGAAACTCGCGCGCTTTCGCTCACTAACTAGGCAACCGTCGTCTTACGCTTTCACCGACGGAGACTTGCGACCCGCGCGGATCACGCCGACATACACGACGAAAAGAAGATGCGCGACCACGAACGCAGAGACATACTCCACACCGCCGGCACCGAAGCCGTAGGAATGAAGCCCTGCGCCAAGGACGAAATTCACACCGTACCACGCCATGATCACGAGTGAGAACGTGATCACCGCTGTGACAACCATACCAAAGTGCTTAAGCATGCCCGCATAACGCGCATGCAGAACCGCGAGATAACCCAAAAGCGCGATCAGCGCCCAGGTCTCTTTCGGGTCCCAGCCCCAGAAACGGCCCCAAGAATAGTCGGCCCAGACACCACCCAAGATAATTCCCGGCGCCAAAAACGCGACGCCGATTTGCATCGCACGATAAATACCGGTGACGATGGCTTTGATTTTGTCGTGGTGTTTTTCTTCACCGCGCAAATAATAGATAAGACCGATATCACCCAAACCGAAAGCCAGGAAAAACGCGGCATAACTGATAGTGATAGTCATCACGTGGATGGTGAGCCAGTAGTTGCTGCGCAAAACCGGCTCGAGAGGTTGCAAGGACGGATCAAGAACCGCCGGAGCAAAGTCCGCGATCACCAAACCAAAGGCCGCGACCAAAGTTCCCGCGACCAGAATCAAACGGAACTTGTAAATGATTTCCAAAATCGCCGCAAAGAGAACCGTGCCCCACGCAACCCACACCACGGTTTCATACATATTGGAGACCGGCGGGCGCTCCATGATGTACATGCGCAGGCCAAATCCGTAACTGTGCAAAGCAAAGCCGGCCACGAGAAAAACCCAAGCGGCTTTCATCAAAGACTCTTTGCTCAAAGTCCACACAAGCAACAAAGTGATGAACGCGAGGAAATAGAATACATAAGCCCAGCGGAACGGATGGAAGCTGTTGTAGTGAACTTCCGCTTTCACCTTGGTGTCGTGATCATAAAGAGCCGGATTATTAGCGCGCGCCACATCTTCAAACGCGGCAACAGCTTTATCAAGTTCAGCGGCCGTGGCTTCGGTGTTTTGCCCTTGGGCCATAGCGCCAATATTATTGATAAACGCCTTGGTCATTTCCATGAATTTTTCCTGCGCGGGACCTTCCAGATCCGCGACAGCAATCCACGCCTCGCCTTCTTTCGGAGGCATTACCTTCAACATGCGACCCGCGGCCACTTCCTGGAATACGACGAATTGATTTTCCAGACGCTGCAAAGCTTGGAAATACGGATTGAGTTTTTCCTGAGCTTCGCGCTTGGCTTGCAATTCCTGACGCAGAAGTGTGAACTTTTCATTGCCAAAAAGCTCTTCGCCGGAAAACCAGCGCTGGTCTTTCGGAAGCTTCAACGCTTCGAGCACCTGATGATTGCGCACTTCAAAGATCTTTTTGTCATGCCATGCTTGCGGAGAAAGAATCCAGGTCAGAACGATCTCGGTCGCCTCACGACCTTCGTACTTGGTTTTGCCGTAAACAATCTCCAGCATTTCGCGTGCAAAGCTGTCGTAGGGCTTGATGCGTCCGCCGTCTTGCACCGGCAAATATTTTAAAGCGTCCCCGCTTTTTGCCAAAGCCGAAACGCTGAACAAGACAGACACTGCGAGCAGTAAAAACTTCTTCATACTCTACTATTTCCCATTGGTTTGCGACTTGCGCGCAAGTTTGAAATCCAAGTGTTTAAACCACATCAAGAGAACAATTCCTAAAGACATAATGAGCGAACCCAGATACTTCAAAAACCGTCCCGGGTCATGATTCACCGAGAAAATCGAAGCCACCGGCTGGCCGTTTTCCTCCTGGAAGCTGGCTTGATAAATCGTCAGGCCTTTGTATTTGAGCGGTTCGTTCATAGAAATTTCCTGATCACCCAACCCCGGCACTTCCACGATGCTCTTATACGCCATCGCGCGCATCGTTCCTTGGTAACGGGTCACAGAAAAGTTTTTGAGTTTGAGATTAAACCCAATGTCCGTACGACGATTGCCATAGGTCAAAAGATAGACGGCGTTGTTGGTGAAAAGCTTCACCATATCGTTAAGCAAAACCCAGTGCTCCTTGCCGTCAAAAATAATTTTAATCGCGGATGTCGTGAGAGGCGTGGGACGCTCTGCCGGCTGCAGATCCCAGTCTTCGAGAGCCGCCGGTAGATAGCGCAGCACACGGAAATTCAAAGACATCTTAAAGCCCGGATCAAAGACGTCGCCTTCTTTCACGAAGCCCTTTTTGAGCGGCTTGTCCGTGTCTTTTTGGAAAACAATGTAACGAAGTCCGTCTTTTTCCGGAGTCAGGAAAATTTCATTCTGGCCACGGCTTTTTTCTGGCGCCGCTCCAAGATGAATTTGCGCCGGGCCGAAGTTATGCGTCGCCAAGGCTTGGGGTTTACGCTGCACCAACCACTCGATCACATTCACGTTGGCGTTCTGCAATTGGAAACGCAAGCCGGCTCCGGCCTTACCCCCTTCAGCGGGCACAACCTTACGGGAAGGAAGAACGTATTTTTGATAATCAACGACGCGGATTTCACCTTCATAGGAAGGAATGATGAAAGGCTTTTTTTCAGTGGGAGGATTTTTAAAGAAATCCACTTCTTGTTCGAGCGTTTTGGAATAACGGTCACCGTCGAAGGACGTGTAAACGACGAGGTCCGTTTCCGGTGTTTGCACGAGATTATTGCTCTCCCCGATTCCGACACGCATGGTGCCGTCGAGGCCGTAGTTCATAGTGAGAAATGCTCCGGCGAGCAGAATGATAATACCGATATGGGCGGAGACAAACGCCGCATGGCGCTTTTTCCAGGGCCAGCGATCAATCATCACGGCCGTGAGATTGATCACCAGAAGCGCCATGATCGTGTACATAAACCAGGTGTCGTACACGAGTTTTTTGGCGGCATAGGCGTCGTATTTTGCTTCAACAAAAGTGCCCACGGCTGTGATCGCGGCGATAGCGATAATGATAAAAACAGCCAGTTTCACGGAAGCCAAAGGCTTATTCAGTCTTTTAAGTAAAGATTTTTGCGTTCCCAAGATGGGTTCTATCATTAGATTAAGACTGCGGGGCTGACCATGACTTTTGTGCTTCGACGCTCTACATTATGTGCATCAAATTGTTGCGGATGTAGCTCAAAGCGAAAAGCACTTTTTCCTGAACCTTTTTCGCTTCTTCAGGACGAAGTTTTTTCGTCGTTTCGTCCATGTAAAGCGAACGATTCATCTCCACCTGGAGTGTATGCTGCTGGCGACCGGGGTCGCCGTACTGTTCGGTCACGCGACCTCCGAAGTAAGGCCAGTTGTAGCCCACTTTGAAACCCGCCGTGACGTAAGCCGCAATCACCAGATCTTTGAAGCGCGGATCGCAACTTTTGCCTTTGGAGTCGCTCACCACGATGTCGGCCCGGCGCTCACCTGGATCGCGATGCTCACTGGTCCCCACCGAAGGCATGCTGTGCGCGTCGATATGATAAGTTTTGTTGAAACCTTGAGCATGAAGATTCTGGTACAGGCGGCGAATACCGTCATGGAACGGTTCATAAATGAGCTGCACGAGTTCATTATGCGTCACCAAACTCATCGGCTCTTTCATCAACTGATGTTTGTAAGTGGTGATGACCCAATGGAAGCCGCGGTTGTGAGTTCCGGCTGGATTCTTGTTTCCTAGCACGGAGGAGGCGTCCACGTCCTCGGGAATGCGGTTGAGGTCTGCGGCATAACGGTGCCACTCGGTTTTGACAAAAGGAATTTGCAGTTTGTGCAGTGCGGGTTCATACAGGAAGTCCACATACCGATCGACGTCGCACATAAGAATTTCTTCCGGAAGATTGTTCAGCCACGGTGTTTGCGGGGGAATTTTCTCTCCGGAATGGGGAATAGTGACGATCAATGGAACTTGCTGAGTGCTCACGCTTGCCTCCTCCCCTTCAAACTTGACCTGTTGCCTTGAAAAAGCAAGAATTTAATAAAGGGTCTTTTATGGCGGATGCACCGAAAGCAAAAATTTATACCAGAACAGGTGACAAAGGAACGACACGCCTTGTGGACGGCTCCTGCGTCGAAAAATTCAATCCCCGCGTCGAAGCTTATGGCACGGTGGATGAACTGAATAGCTCTCTCGGTGTCGTGCGTTCCGCGTTACCCAGCCATGCTGAACTGCAAAGTTTAGATGCGCCTCTTGAGAAGATTCAAAACGAGCTTTTCAATATCGGCAGTCTTTTGGCCACCGAAAAAGACGAAGTGTTCAAAATGCTTCCGCCGATCACGCCAGAGCAAGTGCGTTTTTTGGAAGTGCAAATTGATGAACTGACGGTGCAGCTTCCGGAACTGCGTAATTTCATTCTGCCCGCCGGCCATCCGGTTGCTTCCGCGTTGCATATTTCCCGCACGTTCTGCCGCCGCAGTGAGCGTCGTTCCGCCGAGATCGCCGTCAAAGACGACCGTTATGCGATGGCTTTGCAATATTTGAATCGTCTCAGTGATTACCTTTTTGTCGCCGCCCGCTGGGTGAATATGAAAACGGGACATCACGATGTTCTTTGGAAGAAGACTTAATGAAGCTTGAAATCGCCTCCCCGGCGCACGCCAAAGAATTGGCGGAATTTTTTAAGAGCTTTGCCTTGCGCGGTCTTGTCGAAATGAAGGTCGACCGTAACGGCGATTTTTTTGCGCCATACTCGCTGCAATCCGATCGTTATCTGACTTACCAATTAAAAGACGAAGACAAGCTTGAAGGTGTCGCGAGCTTCGTCATGCGCGACGTGCTTTTGGAAAATAAAGTGCGCCCGGTGGCGTTCGGCCGTGACCTACGTATTTCCTCCAACCGCCGCGCGATTTTAGAATGGTCGCAACACTTTTTGCCGGTCATGGAGGAAGTCTTTCACACCTTCGGCTGCAAACACTTGTTTTCGATCTTAAGCATGAGCGAAGTGCAAGCTCTCAACGCCTTTGTCCGCCCGCGCACGATGAAACGTCCTTTGCCGCATTATTATCTGTACCGACGATTTAATATCGTCTCTGTGCACGGCCATTTCCCCTGGGCGCAAAATCCTTTACCGTACTTACGCATTCGCCGCGGCAGTCCCGCGCACTTGGACGCTTTGATTTACTACATCATCCAGAAATCCCGCCAAAGAGATCTGGCCACCGTCTGGGACGCGCAAAGTTTCTACGAAAAGCTTGAGCGCTGGAAAGGGCTTAAGCTCGATGATTTCTTAATTGCCTTTGATAAAAACGAGAACATCGTCGGCTGTGTGGCGCCGTGGTCTTCAGGCGGCTTGCAAGATTTTATTCCGATGGAATACTCCCTGCGCGCGCACAACTTCCGGCAGTTTTTAAAATTCGGCAAAATGCTGGGCTGGACACGCACTTTGACCAAGCCCTACTCCCGCCTGAAAATGGAAGCGGCTTTTAATTTTAAATATCTTAATTTTCTTTTTGCCGACAACGGCGATATTTTCGAAAGCCTGCTCTGGCGCGCCTATGACGAAGCCCGTGAAAATGAGTTTTTGGTTTACTCCCAAGTGCGCTCTGAATTTATCTACCGCGCCCCCCAAAACTGGATTTCCGCGCACATGCCTTTCGGTGTGTACGCTTTACTACCTCCCGATCAAGAACCGCCGACATTCCTGCATCCGACGAATGAAAAGCCGATTGAGATTGAACCGTTTTTTGCTTTGTGAGCGGGCTTGCGGCTTGGTCAGCAGAGACAGTTTTGCGGTCTTCCGCCATCCGTGAGCCGGCTGCCTTTCGGGCGTCGTGCCCGAAAGGGGACTACTTTGAGGGAGATTTTATTTTTTTGCTGAGCTAGAAGCAGATTAGGAAATTCTGCTATTAGATTTTCGCTCCGCCAAGAAACTTTCCGGCATAAACGGTTAAAGAGTGCCGGTTTTAACATTACCTTCGCGGTTGATAATCGCTAAAATATACTCAGCAAGAATGCCGAGGATCTGCTCTTGAGATTCTCAAAAATCCGCTTCCACTTTCTTGTTTCAGTTCACGAAATTTTCGCTCTAACAAGAAACTTAGCGTTAGTTTTTTTGAGAGCAAGAAAATGCTTGACGGTGTTTTTGTCTCTCCAATTTTCTCACTGTTTGCTGATTACTTTTTCTCTTCGAAGCACCATGCATTTAACTTTTCGACTTCACAGAAAGGCTATTATGGTGTTTCGGTGGTCTTTTGTTGATGTTTCTCAAACTCAGTTTTCTAATCTGAAAATCGCAAAAATTGAAAAATAAAAGCCGTGGTAGAACTCTTTTGAAATCTTCTGAAGGATTTTTTGTTCTGAAGATTAAATGGAATCGCCCGCACGAATCCATAACTGGTGGGTCCGCGATGTAGATGCATTCCTAAGTAAGTGCGCAAGGTAAGCAAACTTTCTAAAGAAAGGAAAAGACCATGGACCTCTCTTTGATTTCAAATTCTGAATTGTTGAAGCGTTTAGAGAAACTAGCTTGCACAGA
>Ga0182746_1000348_pt1 | contig 70350 bp, 66 predicted proteins | sample eDN3rd30CBELigOP_FD_128881 | JGI IMG/M metagenome (GOLD analysis project Ga0182746, IMG submission 128881) | Enriched Organic Plus compost microbial communities from Emeryville, California, USA - eDNA 3rd pass 30_C BE-Lig OP (version 2) (version 2) ...
CGTCCGCAGTGTCCAAGCGGTGTTCAAGAATGCGATGAAGGCCGCAAAGGTAAACAAGCCGATAGGGATACACGGTTTGCGGCATAGCTACGCCACACATTTACTGGAATACGGCACGGACATATCATTCATTCAGCAGCTACTTGGTCACAATGACATTAAGACCACGATGCTTTATGCAAAAGTTGGCAATGCGCAACTGAATGCAATCAAAAGTCCGTTGGACAGGATGTTGTGACTACAGATTTAAGAATTATCACAATGGGATTAAATTACTTCAAAAGCAGAAAGCGCCTCGATTTTTCCCCGCATCCGTTTGATGTTGGCAACATACTTGGTTTGAAGAGGGGGTATGGCAACAACCATTTCCTGCTCAAAATCTACGGATTGGAAAAAGCCGATTTCGAAACCTATTACACCTACCACCTGAATCATTTCCGGTCTACAGGTCGGGGTACCGAAAAAGATTTCCTTTCCCACGTGTGGCACATCGTGCAGAAACGGATTGAATATTTCGAGCGGAAAGACCCGTTCTCATCCGAGCATCCCCGGCATTTGTCAAACATCGGGAAACTTACCGAATTCCAACAATACCTCGGCACACGCGATAAATGGAACATTAGACCAAACGATGTGCTGCTGAAAGAAAAAGACGGAAAGATAGCCGAACTCGAAGCCCATATCCAAGATTTGGAAGAACAGTTGAAAGCTTCACGGGGAATCCGGGCTCCCATACGCCATACAATACTTTCTGGTTTTTCTTTACGGCATCCGAGTAAACCCGGGCAATTGAATTTGACATGGATAGTTCTTTTAGGTGAATATGTGATTAATTGATCTTGGTATAAAAGTGGGTGGTTGAAGTTGGCTGCGGAATACTCAGTATTGGGTATTTTTTGGGGTGTATGGGTGGGAGGGTAAATTGTTGGTGGGGTTGGTTGTAAACAAAAAAACCACCGATAGCGGTGGCTTCTGTTCGGTTATAAGAAAAACTTATTTGTTTTTTTCAGAGGTCCGCGCGGACTTTCGCGACGAAGTCGATGGATACGGAGGCTGCTTTCGCTGCCTGCTCGTTCGTAAAACCGAAGTTCTCGATAAGGTTTTTTACCACTTCTATCTTTCCTTCTTCTTTACCTTCACGTCTTGCGGTATCAAACGCATTCTGCGTATCCCACTTAGCCTTTAAGCTTGCTTCGTATGCCATCCGTTCCTCCTTTTTTAATTTAGCCACTTCCGATATCCTAAAAATCAGCTGGAAAACCCGCTTATCCAGAAATGTCGGCACCTTATCCAGTGTGCTCATGTGCTTCAACAGATACATCCACTTGTCCATATCCGTGAGCAGACCATCCTCTTCTTTTACAAAGTTAATCAATTCCAAAAACTTAAAACCCAACTTATTGTAAAAAGGTTTGCAGGTGTGCTTATCCATCAAAGCAATATCATGGAAGTAGCGGTCTGTGGCCCTGGCTTCCATGCTGAATTCCAGAATTCCGATCAGATATACTTCCGGAAGCTTGTAACTGTTTGTTTCTCTCCCCTTCCGCAACAGCCGCTGGATGAGCCGTGATACGTAAAACAGTGCCCTGTCCTTGAAGTGATCCTGCCGGATGCGCTGCATCTCCACGATGAAATATTCGCCGTTGTCGCCCCGGCAATGCAGGTCGAAAATGACGCGCTTATCCGTAACGTCGTCCCCATCGTATTCATTGGGTGCGTACGTTAGATCAATGATGTGTTTCTCGCCCTGGAACAGGTCGTTCAGGAATTCGATCAGAATCTCTTTGTTGGGCTCCTGCCCGAAGAGACGGCGGAACCCCCAGTCGGTGAGCGGATCAATGAATTTCCCGATTCGGGGTTGTTTGGGTTGTTGGTTTTCCATAATCCAGTTTTGATTGAGTAAAAATCAAAGATAGGGAAATCAGTTGATTTTAACTAACATTTTTAGTTAACATAATAAGAAATAAGGCCTATGCATTGAATAGAGCCGTCAAGCGAAATGCGGGACGATTTCCCCAAGAATTCGTGTTTCAATTGACCGATAGCGGATGGTCAAACTTGAGACACCATTTTGGCACCTCAAGCCTTTATTCTGAGAATGAAATTTTGGGAAAGGTATATTGGGTAAAAAGTTGGGTGAAAGTTGGGTGAAAAAAGATGTCTATATTTATTGCATGCATACAGCAATTCACACATCACGGAAACTTGAAAAACTCATAAAAAAATGGGTAGTTCCACAACCGCACAATATCGAAAATGCACCTCTGGGAAAATGGAACGCCACCGTCTTCTTTGTAGATCGTAAAAAATGTTGGCTTATAACGAATGCTAAAACACAATACCATGTCATTCTGCCTGACATCAAAGCTGCCGATATAGCTGATATTGATCGGATATTTAAACGGGCTTTTTATACACAACTGCAATATGATGGCTTTTCGATTTCCTTAGACAATGTTAATCGCCTGTTGGAGGATGTTCACCTCTATCCTACAGATAACGACAAAAGCACAACTGTTTATCAAAACCAGCGACTACTCGATTTGGATTACTGGAAATACGAATACCAACGCCTGGAATATATGCCAATCCGAGATTTGACTAACCGGATCAACAAAACCCCGATTAACCTGACCTCCAAAAAGAGGTTTAGCGGTTATACCGATGCATTGACTGAGATGAAACGACTGTTGGACACCAATGCTATTGGCGAATGATGCGGTTGCCTCGGTTTTTTTCGAACGAGCAAATTGTCATGTCGGCGATACGACCATTGAGACTAAGGCAATCTACGACAACGTATCGATTGTAAAATTCTGCGTACCGCTTAACCAATTGGTTTCAGGCGTAGGTCGTTATCTTTACGACTTGCCTTTTTGAAAAATGACTAATCGCTTAAGTCCGAGGTATGTCCCCGATGTAACGGGTATATAGTCATAAATAATCCGTATCTTACATTAAGTAAGTCAGTAAGAAACTGAAACAGTTAAAAAGAATTACGCTTGATCCCAATGTAATGGGGGGAAAACCCTGTATCAAAGGTGTTCGTGTAACCGTAGGTACGATTATCGGTTTGTTGGCATCGGGATATTCGAATGCTGAAATTCTGAAAATGTACCCTTATTTTGTAGAGGAGGATTTAAAAGAGGCTTTAGCATATGCAGCTTGGCGATCTGAAGAAATCGAAGTGCCCTTAGCTATCGCATGAAAATACTCATCGACATGACCTATCGCCCGAATGGGTAGATGAATTTAGCAATCATGGCATCGAGGCTATACATTGGACATCAGTAGGCAAGTTTGATGCCCCAGACGTGATTTTAATGGAATGGGCAAGGATGAATGATCACATCGTATTCACCCATGACCTTGATTTTGGCACGGCGCTGGCGCTGTGATGTACACGGTGGCACCTTTCCGCTCGGTCAAGGAGTTTTCACACCACATCCGGAACGATAAAAGGTGACCGGTATTCGCGGGTTAGCAACGCGTCGGCTTCCGGATCGTTGATGAATTTCATGGCTACCGGATCGAAATCCAGTGTTCGCCCCACGCGATACGCAATATTGCCAAGATGGATGAGCGCACAGGAATAAAATCCTTCCCTAATGTCTCCTTTTGCCAATTTTTGGTCGTTATACCGGATTGCATCGATAAAATCTGCATAGTGGTTACCGAAACCTTTTCCATTTTCCCCTGGCTCCTTCTTATCGCCCATAAATGTTTGCCATTGATTGAGGTTCTTAGTCATGTAGCCTTTTGATCCAAAAAACAAGTTGCCTACCTCGTTATCCGAACTCACCATATACGTGTTGTCATTCGGGTTTTCCCCGCCGATTCCTTCGGAATTTGAAAGCCAATGGCGAACCTCAAATTGCAGGAGCTTTTTCGCGTCGCCCCCACCCTGGGCGTTTGGGAATTCAAAGACAGTGAGTTGCGTATTGGGTGTTTGCTGGTCATCGTCAAACATGAAATGGCCGCCAATTGAGCTGATCCTGGTAGGCAACGTAACATTAAGCCCCCACCGGGCAATATCGATCTCATGAACCCCCTGGTTGCCGATATCGCCGTTTCCATAATCCCAGTTCCAATGCCAGTTATAGTGGAAGCGGTTTTTCGAAAACGGGCGCTCGGGCGCCGGGCCCAACCACAGGTCATAATCTACGCCTGGAGGGATCGGTTCGTCTGGCGTGCGCCCGATGGTATTGCGCCGTTTATAGCAAATGCCTTTGGCCATATATACTTCACCGAGTTTCCCCGCATGTAAAAAATCAGCCATGCTTTCCGCACAGGGGTTGCTCCTTTGCTCGGCCCCGTCCTGTACAATGACCGGGTACTTTTCTGCGGCTTCCACTAACTTACGGCCTTCGTAAATATTATGGCAACACGGTTTTTCGACAGAAACATGTTTGCCCGCTTGTATTGCCCATATCGCGGCCAACGCATGCCAATGGTTCGGTGTTACAATGGAAACAGCATCAACCTCTTTATTTTCATACAAGACGCGCAAATCGGTATATGTCTTTGGCGTTTCCAGCCCCTTGTCTACAAAGTGCTTTTTTATTCGGGGTTCAAAAAAATTCCGATCGATGTCGCATAGCGCGGTCACCCGCGCGTTTTTGAGCTTTGAATAACCCTCGATGTGGCTTTGCCCCATTCCGCGTATGCCAATGACTGCCACGTTGACCCGTTCGTTGGATCCAAGAATTGAAGCGTAGGATTTTGCACTCATGCCAGTCGTTGTCAGTGCCGCACCGGTGGCGCCAATCATACCTTTGCGGATAAATTCCCTTCTTTCCATAGATTTAATCAGGTTTAATGAAATGAGTTAGTTGCACTTCGCTTAAACCGTAAAGTTACACCTTTGATCAAACTTTATGATAAATGCGTTGATTTTTTCTCCGACCTATTGGTTTATGGGTTTAAATTCTTCCGGGCTGCAATGGCGATAGTCAAAAAGTTGTGGCACTAGTTTTTTAGTGCAATACGTTACTGGGCCGACGGTCATTTAGGGCCAGAAATAGCCCGTTAATCCCGATGACAAGGTAACTCACCAGCCAAGAAAAAAGAATGAGATGATTTTTGCGGTTTTTGTTGCATGTGGATCGAGATTAAATCCGTTCGCAATTCAGCAAATGCAGGAAGCATGATGTCAATTCCCAACGCTGTCAGCGTCATGGATGAAGCCGACAATGCTATAAACTCACCTTGTTTCATTTTCATAGAATCCCGCGTTTGAATTCCGCTCCGCTTTACTTATTGAATAGATTATCTGAAATTCGTCGCGCTCGTCGTAGCATAGGATGTAAAACAGGTGAACGGCCGGATTGAATCTCGCCAATTACCTCGAATCCGTGACGCTCATATAATGAAATATTCCTAGGGTTTGAAGATTCAAGATACGCAATTAATCCGTCTTGGTCAACGGCTTTGAGTGCCTCACTCATCAATGCGGAGCCTACACCCGTACCCTGATATGCTGGGTCGACACCTATCATTGGCAAATACCAATGCGGTTCGGTAGGGTGAAATTTTTCCATCTGCTCAAAAATTGCCGGCAAATTTTCCTTTACATCGTCACCAACGTTTTCACCAAACAGCCTAATCAGCGATTCCTCATCAGATCCGGCACCGGGCGGCAACCACAGGGCTGCGCCTACGAAACCAGGGGCAATATAGGCTGTCCGTCCTTGGAATGCACTTCCGCCGAAAGCCTTCGCTATCGAAGGAAAAGTTGCCAAATAGACTGTTGGGTCCGGTAGAGACCAGCGGACCATTGGATCAGTACTGAATGCCAATGTTAATGCATCGATGGCTCCACTTTCATCCGAGGTTTGAGCGATTTTTATAGTTGTGTCGCGCCGTCCATTCATTTAACAAAATAGGTTCTATTCCATACTTTAAAGGGGTGTCTACTGGACTTTCTGGCGGGGCATTTTGGACATGACCTGACCATCTGTGATGCAGGAGCGGCACGGGACTTTTACAAGGCGGTAGTCGGCTGGAGCGACGATGAAATGCCAATTCAAGACGATGAGCGTCCCACAGCGGCTACATCATGAAAGATGCCGATGGCAATTGGGCTGGCAGATCAAAATGAGTATTCGGTTCCAGTAAGACATGCACCAGTTACTATCAAAGTAATTCGATAACTTTGCATTATGGCTTTATTAGCCAAAAAGTTATGAATAGACATTCTAAAGAGAATTTTTTTCAACTCCGCCCTGGTGTTAAGCCTGTGGACACGTCCGTGATGTTTACTGTGCGTTGGGAAACCGAAAAGCTGCGGGTGACGAACGAAAATGTCAACTGCCTGTTCTCTAACCTGGATCCGCAATCGTTCAATGAGGCCTACAACATTTTCTTACAACACCTGAACCCGGATTTTGAGCCACTGATGATCGATGGGGTGGCTTATGCATTGAATTCGACCGAACAGGAATGTTTCGTCCAGCGTTTCATTACGAATTGGATATACTATTATACGATCAACAATCTGGATATCAAGGTATGTCAAGAGGATTTCGATCATCCTTATACAGCAGACTACCTATTGCCCTTTATCGATGAAAAATACGGACCGGATACATCGGCAAGTCTGGCTTTGGGTGCTAAGATACTGCGTATGGATACGGACCTGTATGCAAAGCTAGTGGCATACAGGAGGTGGTACTACGATCGTTGAGTAGTGGCATTATTTACAGTAAGCTCAGTTCGATCGAAGATCCAATACCGCCTCATCGGTCTATTGGTATTGGATTCCCTGTTATTTACCCGTGTTCATTTCATAACGAAGAATGACTGCGCCGTTTTCTAGTGGACGTACCTCAATGGCTTTCAACCTGGTGCGGTCTATCCCTTGGAACAACGGTAATCCACCGCCCAGCAGCACCGGAGCTAGGGTAAAGGTACAGCTTGTTTGCTGTGATCATGAGGTGCGCAAACGACATTATGACGGGCGGATTACGACAACCTACTTTTTGGTGCAAACATCGATTTGAGATTTGCAAATGGTCAATCAAATTGCTCGCCATTGATCACTCCATCCAACCAGGCAATCCGAACAGTCAAATAGTTCCGGATAAAGTCCACATAGTCTTGGTAAGTTTCACCGGTATACCAACTTTGATTGATATTGACTCCAAGGACATCCCATCGCTGAAAATTGGGTATTTGGCTATATTTGATCTGTGCTGCTTTCGCATCAACATATGCTGGAATGGATTGCACCTTGTCCTTTACAGCATTCCACCGATTACGGACTGACTTCTTAAATTCCGGATCATTCATGAGCTGGTTCATCCAAACCCTTGGCTCGTGAGCTTCGGTGAGCATTAATTTCTTCTCGGAATCCCCAAGGCGCTTGTCATTATTAAAGCCTATATCGAAATCCCAAACCGGCCCAACATATATCTTTGAATCTTGGCTACTCTTTTTATACATCCTCATGCTCCACAGCAGATCGGGGTTTCCACAAATTTCATTGATAAGATAATAATTAACAAAGCTCGCTAGATCAAAATATTGTCGATAATTCGCTTCGGAGCCATCACCTGAGATAAATAGACTGTTTTCAAAAGATGTGACATAATCTCTGATATATTGAAATTCATCCGGAGTGATGTCATCTTCATCAGGAAACTTGATCGTGACGGGCATACCACGGGGGGTATAAAAATGAGAAGGTTCCTGGTCAGCATACCCGTCCCCTTCTATGATAAAGCCTCCATTATCTTCATCGATAGGTACCCGGTCTTCGCCTTCTTTGACATGTTCGGTCAGGGTATAATTTCCCATATATTCACCATTGAGGAATAATTCAACATATTGTTGACGGGGCGTATATTCCAGTTCTAACCTCCGGCTTACTTCGAAAGCCACATCGTTTCGGAGTAATGACTGATCACCGTAATTGGCCATCAGTGCCCAACTCTTATCTGCTGGCATGCCCAACAACGAGGCTTTCTTGTCTAGTTTGATTCGATAGGGTTTTTTGGGCATTCCCCACGTGGCGTTACCGCGTCCCTTAACCGCTGTGATTCCCTCGAATAATACCTTGCCTTCGAGCCCATTGGTGATCTTAAACTGTCCATCGACATATTCTTCTTTACTCTCAATTGGCTTGCCATCGGTGAAAAGGTAGATCGCCGGTAAGCCTGTGTCAGAGAACTTGACAATATAACGCCGGGTACTGCCGTTCTCCGCCGCTACGATGTATTCAACCAACTGTGAGAAATCCTGTTCTGAATTACCGCTTTGCTGTTCTTCATCGTCCACAGTTACCGCAACGCCATTGGATTCAAATTCGGGAATCAACGCGGTAATGTTTGTTCCTACCAATGTGTGGGCATAAATGGTGTCACCGTTTATTTCTGCTTCGATATCATTCCATAAGTCAGGATTTTTTTCCTTTTTGAAGACGAAACTAATTAGATCATTACTTTTTGACGGGTTTTCAGGAGTCTGATCTTTTGTGCAGGCTAAGGAAACGGCAAAAAATGCGATCAGATACCCATAATGCCAACGGTAAATTTCTTTTTTCATGGATCGTTCAATTTTTTTAAGTTACCGATAGTGTAGTCCTATATGGTAAACCGTTTGTGCATCATATCGATATACTCTTACCCCGATAGGGCCCTCCGGGTATGCAATAACGCAGGGTATCAGAATCATCTGTAGCCGCCACACCATCAGGCCCCAAGTTACTCTATATACTACAACTTTGCAAGAACTTGGGCCATTGAACAAAATTTATCTAAGTTTGAGCCAAGCCGACACAGCAGGAGGCACGCTTTATCAAGGACCGTGTAGGCTAGATGAAAACGTAGGAGGAATGGTATTTGATGGGATAGGCTCGCCGGAATTATACGGCTTTTGGTTATCTTTGCGGCCATAAATTGTTTGTCATGAAATTGCTGGCGTTACTTTCTCTCGCCCTATTGGCATCCTGTGGGCAGGCTGATAACTTTGACTTTGTGATCGGTGAATGGGAGCGCACCAACGAGGACGCGGGAAAGCATACGTTTGAAACCTGGGTGAAACGGGACGCTTCTACCTACCTCGGACACAGTAACACACTCCAGGGAGCGGATACGGTATGGCAGGAGCACACTGTTCTGTCCCCGATTGCGGGCGTCTGGCATCTACAAGTGCGGCTGATGGGTGAAACGCAATCAACCGATTTCAAGGTGACCCAGTCGGATGACGGGTCGTTCACTTGCGAGAATCCGCAGAACGAATTTCCCAAAACCATCCGTTACAAGCGGGCAGGCACTGAGCTTCATGCAGAAATTTCCGGCGGCGGTGATCCGGTCCCCTTTTTGTTTGCGCCCGTGTTACTACAACCAACTAAGGATAGCTCGCTATTAACTTATCCGATTTTTCTCTCGAATGGAATATACATTTGGTATTATAGCTGATGACATAATTTCTATTTTTTTCCGGAAACTGGGATGTGGGGATTTTATGAAAGCTTCCCACTATGTAAAACAGCTCCCCTATCGCCGCAATAAGACAAGAATAACCCTTCCGCAGTATTGGATGAACGGTGTGGCACATGCAGCACCAAGCATGCCCTGCTGAAACGTTTGGCAAATGAAAATGGGCATCTCGAATTAAAATTGATGCTGGGGATATTCAAAATGGATGGCCGTACTACCATCGCTGTTGAGTCGATACTTAAAAAGCATGGGTTAACATACATACCCGAAGCGCATAACTACCTAAAGGTGAACGGTGATATTTTGGACTTTACAGGCTTACCTATGAGTAAGAACGAGCTTGCCGATAAGCTACTCACCGAAATCGAAATTACACCGGATCAGATAACTGAGTATAAGGTTGGGTATCATCGGGATTATTTGGCCCGATGGCTTGTTGACGAGGGTCTACCCTATTCGCTGGACGAGATTTGGCAGATACGGGAAGAATGCATTAAGGAAATCGCGAGGAAACAATGTGAGCTGACAACAGACAGGCTAACCATGCGACCTTTCCGTGCCGAAGATGGTGCCATGATGTACGCACTCAACGACGACCCTGAGGTATTGCAATACACGGGTGATATGCAGTTTGCGGACGTCGCCGCTGCCAGCGCATTTCTGCGCGACTACGATCAATATGAAAAATATAGCGTCGGGCGGCTAGTCGTGATCCTGAAAGAAACCGGTGAAACCCTCGGTTGGTGTGGGCTTAAGTATCATCCGGCGGCGGATGAATACGATATCGGCTACCGGTTGTTTAAGCGGCACTGGGGCAAGGGATATGCAACTGAAAGTGCAAAGGCAGCGATGAAATATGGTTTTGAGACGTTGAAACTGGACCGAATTATCGGCCGGGCAAGGGTTGAAAACCCAGCCTCCATCAACGTCTTCAACAAATTGGGGATGCGCTTCGTTGAGCCGTATACCGAAGACGGAATGAATTGGGTATTGTATGAAATGGTCAGGGAAATACAGATTTAAAAAAGATTGAATAGATGCATTTCCAATCACAAATCGTAAGCCGATTCCGGTAAATCGTAAAACTTTTGCAGGCAAAAATGGAAATCCACTTACTTTGAACGCGTCTTTTACAAGAAAAGCTATGAAGAAAGTGGACAAAAAGAATGTCGCGATCGTACTGTTGAGCCTCATTATCGTGGGATCCGCAGGCTATTACTTATTCGGACATGAGGTAGAGCGCCTCGTTCATCGATGGCAAAACCCACATATGTATGATTCAGAAGAAACTGCAGACCAATCGGCCGCTGAATACTATGGACATCCTGAGGTTGCAGATGCCGTATACAGCTGTGAACGTTTGTATTTTTATGGCGACATGGGTTATATGACCAAGGGCTCGTTACTTGACCAGACTGCCGCTGCGGCATACAGCCGCATTCCCGACACCCTACTTCTCATCCATTATGGCGAAGAAATCCAGCAAACGGAGCAAAAAGGCGTGAGCTTTTATGAAACGAAAGCCCGCTTCAGCCCGGTCAAGATCTATCCGGATAATCCCCCATTAACCACCTACCTGCGCCTGGCCGAACAGGGAAAGGTGGAATACTTAAAACTCTCGCCCAACAAGCGAGGTAGCCTTGAGGTCGAAGATGAGTGTGATTTCAGAAATGAGTATGCTAATTATTTCGACCCCGATGTGAGTTGGCAGCGCGATACGCCTTTGGCCATCAAAGAGGTACTTTTGGAGTTTTTCAAGAGCAATGAAGGCAGCAGCTTTGCCTTTGTCAACGACCGACGGAATACCGCGCAGGTGTACCGGCTTGCCAGCTTTACCGGACTGAACCAATATACCGACCAGCCGAAGCAGGAATTGGCAGTGGTGCTGAGTGAAAAGAACAGCACGGGCAACGTAAGAGAACGCATCATCGTCATCGGTTTCGACGATGCGAATAAAGGCAGGATTTTGTTCAACGAAGTGTTCTATTCCAAAATCCTGTTCACGGTCTATAAAGACCCCTATGCCCTCCCCAAAGAAGCCGTATCATTGGCCAGCTATGTCGCGCCGGCACAGCAACTCATTGAGCTAAAAACCAATTCGGATCCTTATTCCTCCTATCTCTACTACGATAAGGAGTTTGATACGATGATCCGAAAGACATTTCGCCCCGAGGATGAAGAAAACCACTAAAAAGCACGTCTATATAGCTGGTGGCCTCTTGCTCATCACTTGGCTGATGACCGGGTTTGCGGTGGATGATGAGTTTTCGGGTGAGTTCCGGTTTTTTGTCAAGCACCGTCCCGCGCTTCAGTATTATTTTGAATCGCCATTGGGTATGGAGGATATGCCCGCGGATTATCCTGCGAATAAGACTGCGGCCTATCACACCTACCGGAATTTTGTGCTGGATAGACATTGGTCGTCCGATATGGAATGGGTGGCGGTCTTCCTCGTCGTGCTGACCATCGCCTGGACTGGATTTGCTGCGTTGGCAAAGAAAATAAGCTAACTTTACGCGCAAGTGATGAATAAAGTAGTTATCATAGAAGACGAGCCAGCCGCCATAAATGAACTGAAGGTATTGATCGGACAGGAAGAAGGTTTCGAGCTAATGGGAAATGCCGGCACATTGGATGAAGCGCTGCACCTGATCAGCCGTATACAGCCGGATCTGGTTTTCATGGACATCAACCTGTACGACTGCAATGCATTCGATATCCTGAATAGGCTCCAAACCATCCCAAAGCATATTATTTTCGTAACGGCTTACAACCAGTATGCCATCCGGGCAATCAAATACGGTGCATTGGATTACCTGTTGAAGCCGGTTGATGAGCAGGAATTCAAGGAGGCAATTGAGCGTGTACGGAACTTGAATGAGCTGGCTTCCAGGGAACAGCTTTCGTTGACTGAATCAGCCCTGCAAAAAAAGCAGGCACCACAACACATCGCGTTGCCCTCGCTTGGTGAGGTTCGGATTATACCGTTGGCCGATATCAGGTATTGCCGGGGCGACGGACCTTACACGCATTTTTTCCTTGTAAGCGGCAAGAAAGAAACCGCTTCCAGACCCTTGAAATTTTATGAAAGCATGCTACCCGAGGCACAATTTCTCCGTACCCACCAATCCTATGTCATCAATACGGTTTACGTAAAGTTGCTGATCAGTCATACGACCGTAGTGCTGGATAAAGGCGAAGAAATACCGATTTCATCCCGCAGGAAACAGGATATCCTGAACAGATTGATCCGGTAAGTGATGAGGAATCTCTTAACATATGGTTCGTTGTTGTTCCTGCTCATCGTCGGTTTTTCCTGCGGCCGAAAAACAGCTGTAGGGGCAGCAGGCGGCTCCATTGAAGAAAAAATCCGGCTGCTGCAACCGATTCTCTTGACGCCGGACAATAAAGACTCGCTCGTGCGGTCGTGGAAAACACTGCTCGACGAGCAGCAGGTGAAAGAAAGCAATCTGTACACGGCCAAAGTAAATTACCAACTGGCCCGCTTGTACGGCATGACCAAGCAGAACGATTCTTCCACCCTGCATCTAGAAAAAGCATTCCAACGCATCGAAGCCGAAAAAGGGCATTGGGAAGAGAAAGCCCGGATCTACCAGGGTATCGGAAACCTAAGCCTTGCCGAAGGGCACCTGCACCGCGCCAATTATTACTACAACAAAGCTGCTGCCATCGTGTTGGCGGATACTTCCGTTGCCCTGGAGCCATCGGCAAAAACCGCTATCCTGTTGGCTGCTGCACAGAGCAACCAGCAGTTCCAGCGATTGGATCTGGCGTTGGAAATGAACCGGGAAGCCTTATTTCTCTCCAAGCTATTGCCCGAAAAACACATCAACCGGCATCGGCCGATCACGCAACTGATCCAAAATCTCTACCACATCAAGGGCAACATAGACAGCATCGCCCACTATATTGAGCGGTTAGAGGTGCTTCAAATTCAATATCCGGACGTTTATGACCCTTATTTTCTATACGAAAGTAAAGCATTGCTTTATGATTTGAAGTGTGAACCGGATTCGGCATTGAAATACCAGTTGCTCAAAACAGCGCCTATGGAAAATGCGCTGAACAGTGGAAAATCAGGCAGTGTGATACTCAATAACCTGTTCATTTCCTACGTGAATATTGCCGGTATTTATACCGCTCAGCAAAACAGGACCAAGGCAACGGAATACTTTGCCAAAGCCAACCTCCTGCTTTCAAAAAATGAAACGGTCCTTGATTACGACCACCTCATCGTGTACCACCAGAACCGGGCTGATTATTATACGCTCTCGGGCGATCTGAAAGCATCCCTGCACTCGGCCAACGAAGTTATTCGCTTGCAAAGCGAACTCTATGACCGGCAAAATACGCTGGCTATCGCTGAAATGAATAGCCTGTATGAAATCCAGACGCAGGAACGTTCGATCCAGCAATTGAACGAAAGTTTACAGATCAAGGAACTGGAACTGCAGCAAAACCGTTTGTGGACGATGGTGAGCCTATTGGCAGCGGTCCTGTTGGCGATGGTTTTGTTTTTCATCTATTACGGATTCCGGCAAAGGCGTATACAGCAAGAAAAAGATCAGGTCATCCTGCAACAGCAACTGCTGCGTACACAGATGGAACCTCATTTTATTTTCAACACACTTACTGCGTTGCAGCATTACATCCGGCAGGGTCGCACAAAAGAGGCTATCAGCTACCTGAGCCGATTCAGCAAACTGTTGCGGAATTCATTGGAAATAAGCAGGGAGCAGTTGGTTTCGTTGGCGCAGGAAGTCGAAACGCTGGAATATTACCTGACCTTGCAGCAAATGCGCTTTGAAAATGCATTTACCTACACCCTGCACGTGCCGGAAGGGATGGAAACCGACGAAATCCGGATTCCGCCGATGCTTCTACAGCCTTTTGTCGAGAACGCCATTCTCCATGGTGTGGATATGAAATCAGGAAACGGTTTTGTACACATCGTATTTTCGGAAGAAAGGGATATGCTTCATGTAGAAATCACCGATAGCGGCCGTGCCGGAAGGCAACAGCATACGACCGGGGGCCACCGTTCACTCTCCGGCATCATCAGCCGCGAACGGCTGGCACTATTGGGCAAAGAAGCCCGCATCGAAACCCGTAAAAATGAGGATGGCGGCACAAGCGTAACGCTGATGATTCCCGTTTCCTGACTTTGATACACGAATCGTAAATCTTTTCCCGCAAATCTAAAACCATTTTCAGTGTATTCCCTCTCCATCCTTATCTTGTTTTATAAAAGTATAGATCTATGCGAGTTATAGGTTATATCCTGCTCCTGGTAGCATCGGCAAGCTGCACGTCTACCCGCAAGCTTTCCAAAAAATTTTCGAAGCAGCCGGCTGTCATCACAGCACAGTTTAGCGGTGTGGGCTATTCCAATACACCCGCAGAAATCACGGAGCGTTACACCGTTGTGCGTTCTCGCCTATGGGACAGATTGGCGGCACACCGCCGGGAAAAGGATACCCTGCCTCCCGTTCGCGACGAGGCGATCATCCGCTTGGCTTTGGCAACCGAAGCCCTTTTGAAAGTCGAGGCATACCAACAGCAACGGCTTATCGCAAGCTTCAACGTTCCTGTCCGCAAACGCGGCAAATACCTGATTTTAGAAAAGAAAAGAAAGATGATTCCCATTCCGGTTATCTATTTCGACGTGAAAGAAGCGATCACCGTATTGGCTCTACTGAAGAACAATCGGGTCGGAATCCACCGCTACAGCGACCATACCCTATGGATCCTATTTTTTGGGGCAAGCAAGACGGGGCGCTCCATCGAAGAATACGAACAGATTAACGAAACAGAATGAACAAGCGAACCTTTCTTTTCAATCCTAAAAAGCGCCGGAAAATCCTCATTATGGGTGTACTGGTGGCAGTGCTGGGCGGTGCCATGCTGTACGTTTCCTTACAATCCGGAGGGATAAAAACCGGGTACGTACTGGTATTTGCCAGTGTGACGGTTGGTGGCGGCAGCATGGCCCTGGCTCAGCTTCTAAGAATGACTAGCCGGGAGCAGACTGGCCTAGAGCTGGATGCCGACGGCCTCTATTTCAAAGGAACGATTCTTGGAAAAACCGTTGGGAAAATCAAATGGCGGGATATAGCAGCTATCCAGACCGGCACGGTTCATGGCAGCAACCAGTTGTTTGTCAAACTGGCGGTGCCGGGGCAGTATGCCGCGAAGATAGCTAACCGGCAGGTCCGGAAAATACTTTCAGCACAAGGTCTTCCATTGAATGCCGACGAACTAGACATTGATTTCCATGAAATGGAGACTTGTATCATGCAGTATTATCATCAATATCATTGAGGTCTCCAGTATTTTCAGCTCATTAATGTCGGGCTGTAAAAGCCCGTTAGGATAGGTTTTACGTTATATCAGGAAAGGGCATTTGGGGGCGGGTCGCCTGCGGGTTTGCCACGGCCTTCAGGTAAAGGTATATACACTTCATTATCCATGGGTGGCAACACAATACGCCCGTGTTTCCAGTCCTCCTTAGCTTGCTCAATCCGCTCTTTTCTACTGGAAACAAAGTTCCACCAGATATGCCGTTCGCCCAGGTGTTCACCTCCAAGCATCATCAACGTGGTTTGTTCGCAGGCAATAATCAATGGATCGACCCCCTTGGTGAATACCAACAGTTGTCCTGCGGTATACGTAATCCCGTTTACTTCGACGCTACCCCGAGCAATGTATGCCCCTCTTTCACTATGTCCAATGGGCAGCCCAAAATGAGTACCGGGTTCCAGTACGACATGTACATAGAACAATGGAGAATGTGTTTTGACATTACTTTTCAATCCATAGGCATCGCCTGCAATCAAACGAATCCAAATACCCGTGTCCGTAAAAACGGGCAATTGTTCAGCCTTGTAGTTGTTAAAGGAAGGGTCGCTCTCTTCATCTTTTTCGGGGAGTGCCACCCATGTCTGTATCATTTCCAGTTCTCCCCCGTTCAGCATCGCCGGATCTTCAAATCGTTCGCTATGCGAAATGCCTTTGCCGGCAGTCATCCAGTTGACCTCACCGGGTTTTATCACCTGCTCCACGCCAAGACTGTCCCTGTGGGTCACATGGCCACTGAACAAATAACTGACTGTGGATAGGCCAATATGCGGGTGCGGCAACACGTCCAAATTGTTTACAGCCGCTGCAGGAATCGTTACCGGGCCGCCATGATCCATAAAAATAAACGGCCCAACCATTCTCCGAAGCCGGTATGGAAGTATACGCTTAACGGCAAAACCTGGTGCAATTTCGGCCTGCCGGGTTTCTATAACGATATCGAGCATAGATTCAACGTTTAAACACTATTAGATATCAAACTTAGATAAATTATTGATTTTTTTATCATCTTTTTTCGCATCGTTGAGATCGTTATATCTGAAGGCATTAACCCAACTTCTGCGCTTGTGCGACATGCCGCAGGTTGTGGTAGACCACCACCCTGAGTGTATCTCCAAGGCGCAGTTTTATCCATTTTGAGATCGATATCGAAGTTTTGACCCCGGTTAGGTCTGTCTGTCTAGAAACTTCGAGGAGTTGGAGCAACTGTTCCTGCTGATGAATAAATTTATCCAACACGGAAAGGTCAAGCGGGCTATCCGCTGGATCCATCGATTTAAACGTCTTCATTTTGTTCATCCGCTCTTTTGGCAGCATGCTTTTCGCAAAATAATTTCCCAAAAGGCCGGGCTTGAAAACAGCCGATGGCCGGCATTTTGCATTTCGGATGCAGCGTTCAATTTCCGGAATGTAAAAATCCCCGTACCGGTTTAGATGTTCCACACATTCCAGTATATTCCAGCCGCCAGCGGCGGGCTTCCGGTTCAGCAACTCCTGCGGCAATTCCTTGAATGATTGTACCGCCCGGATGTGTTGCTGTGTGAGACCGCTCAATTCGGTCAATAACTCTTCCACATTTATCATACACGATTTTAAAGGCAAAGCTCCTGTATTTCCCGCAAATAATAATTGATTGAAGTCAAGATTTTTTAAGGCGGGACAACGTTTCCGGGGCCATCCGCAAATAGGATGCGATGTGTTTATGCGGAATTTGCTGAAACAATTGCGGACTTCGTTTCAATACACGCAGGTACCGATCTTTCGGTGAGCTGATGAGCATGTCCTTTTCGCGTTCCAGTTGCTGAAGCACCAGCTGTTCCAGCATAGCCTGCCATAATTGTCTGTTCGCCGGATTCAGCTCAATGAATGACAAATAAGCCGCTTTGGAAATGACTTTCACCTCGGTCCGTTTGATGGCTTGGATGTAAAAATCAGATGGTTTTCCGCTGATAAAACTGTCCAACGACGTAATAAAATCACCTTGGTACCCAAACCTCACAATGTGTTCTTCCTCACCGTCCCTCATACAGACCTTCAAGCTGCCCGATACGATGTAGTAGAGTTTCTTCTCAACCGCACCGTATTCAGCGAGGTATTTGTTTCTTTCCACGACGATGGACTTCTCCCACAAATTGAGGTTTTCAATCCGATTGTACAATTCACCAACGGCATTCATTCGGTCACCAGTTCAGTGTGTTATATAAAATGGCAATTCTTAAATAATGATCGCATCCATGCGTGCACCGAGTTCTATTAAGTATCCACTGATATCATCGACAAATGTTTCCGGCCCGCATACATAAAACCGCTTGTCAAAATCTCCGATGGCCTTCACCAGGAAATCGCGGTCTATTCTTTTTTCACCAAAACCGATTACGCCTTCTTTACTGAAAAAATTGGCGTAATTTTTACCCAGCATTTGAGTAAGTTCCTCATGCAGAATCACATCGTTGTGGTAGTGATTGGAATAGAACAAGCCAATGTCTCGCATATTGCCACTGTAGTATAAAGCCCGGAAGATGGCTATAAACGGAGTAATGCCGGTACCCCCTGCAATAAAAATACCAGGGCCTTTATAATCAATGGTTCCAAACACATCTTTCATCCGTATGGCAGTCCCTGCATTCAGCTTGCCCAATTGCTGGGTGACGCCGTTATGATCGTCATAGATTTTTATTATAAACTCAAGATAGTTCCAGAAATTAAGCGAAGTAAATGTAAAATTGCGCCATTGGTCCTCCCATCCCGGTGCATTAACGGCTAAATGCGTGGAGTGTCCGGGTATGTACGAAAAACCTGCCGGTTTTTCCAACACAAAACGTTTTACGTTATGCGTCACGTAACTGGTATCTAAAATCTTTAAATCGTAAATGTCGGTGATGACGTTGGTTATCATTCTGTATAGTTGCTTAACTTACTTCTTCTCTCATTTTAATTCCGCAAACTACGACTAAATTAGGAAAATAGAACTATAAAGTGAATACGAGATGGGCAATTGCTTATAGGCTACGGTTTTGCTATGGGGTGGAGTCACTACTGTACTTTCATGACCGGCAGTAACAGGCGTAGGAAGATTTAGTTTACGGAGTGGGAATATATGGATGAGGGCTTAGATCGGGATAGCAGATATAATAAGGGCTGCCACAATGGATTACCGCTGTGCCAGCCCCTTTATCAAAAATGGGTTTTACGTCAACTAATGACAATGGGATTTCGGTTAGCTTGTATTCCGGGATGTTTTCTAAGTCTTCTGACTGAGAAACGAGAAGGGATAAAAGCAGACTTGCTTTTAGCGGATAAGATTGTGTTTGAAAGGACAGGTTGTTTTTGCTCTGCGCTTTTTTCTAAAATCTCGTCGATCATGATAAGTTAAAATAATGTTAATATATAGTATCTAAATAATTAATGCAAAGATACCGCTTGTTACGTCATCATTTGTAACCTTAGTGTAATTATTACACACTTAAAAACTTATCACTATATACATGTATTACAGCATTTTAATGCCATATTTTGAATTTGTTAAAAACATTAATCAACTATCAATGCATGAAAATCCATTGGTGGTGATGAGGAAATCTAACGTTTCGGGGCCAATAAGAAGTCAATACGGACGTCACTATCCGCTTCAGGGTTGCATTGGCCATGCCCATCCCACAAACGGGCAGTGAGGGTGCCTTCGATGTACATCGTTCCATGGATCGCTTGGACACGACGGATGGTGATCCCTCCGGGAGATGCCTGATTTTCCGGCCCGGTAGCAACGCAACATCGCCACCAAGTTTCCGGGGCATACTCGGGATATCGCCTGCCGGCTAGGTAAAGCATGTAACCTTTCCCATCGGCAGCAGCTGTATAACCGCTGCCATCATGCCAGGGGTAAAAACCGATTTGGGGAACGGATAGACCATAGATGAAAACCGAAAAGACATGACCGTCGGCATGTGATCCGGTGATCCAAAGATCTCCTAAAAGCTGGTAACCGTATGTTCCGGCAAGGCCTTCATGGTATGTTCCATTCCGGAACACCCGCCAATACGGCTCGGGATGTTCCCAGTCCGAACAGGCTGTATCATTTTTGCAGCCAGCCAGCATACACAACAGAAATCCGCAAAATAGGTACTTCATGTTCTATCTAACGTGAAAATGAACGACAAATCCATTAGTGGGGAATCTGAAACGAAACCTGCAATCCGCCATAGCTGTTCTGCTCAACGGTCAATTGCTCCCCAAAATGGTAAAACAGCCGTTTCGCGGTATTGGAAAGGCCGATTCTTCCTTCTGCAAAAATATTGGCGATATCTCCTTGGAAGGGATTGCCGGTATTATTAATGCGAACATGGACCTTGCCGTCGTGAAGACGGCATACGATATTCACCTGCCCCCCATCGAGCGAAGGCTCAATGGCATGTTTCAATGCATTCTCAACAAGGGGTTGAAGCAGCAGCGGAGGAACCTGGGTTCGCTCCAGGCCGGGGTCTGCCTCGATATGGAATCGCAACCGTTTTCCAAATCGGGCCTGTTCCAGGGTGAGGTAAATCTGGATGAATTCCAGTTCGCTTGAAAGCGGCACCAGGGTCTCCTGCGTAGCCCGAAGTGCATAACGGAACGTATCTGCAAGTTTAGCAATCAGAATACGCGTCTTTTCCTGTTTAGGTGGTAAAGAGGCACTGATACTATTCAATGTGTTGAACAGAAAATGGGGTTGTATTTGTGCTTTCAATGCATTGATTTCGCTTTGATGGGCTAGATCCGTCAATGCTTTTTCACGCAACAGTTGCGATTCACGTTCGCGGAAGAAATGATAGATGTGCAAGATACTGAACACCTGAACGTAAAACAGGAGATTGGGACCTGCATTCTGTAATACCTGGAGTCCGGACATCATCGGCTTGCCAACCAATGGATTGTAAATTTGGTATAAAGCTACCCAGATGCCGTAGTAACAGGCCGCTGTGACCACATGGAGCGCAAACCGCTTTTTAAGCGGCCAATGAGCCAAGACGGTAAAATGCAGCCACCAAATGGGAAAACAGGACAGCGACATGATGGTACAGTCTACCACCAGCTCGTTGATGAGGTCAAGAGTGAGGCCATACTAAGGAAAAGGAGGAAGATACCGGCAGATCTTGCGTACATACAGTTTCCTTGGATCAATTAGTCTGTGAGAATCCCTAAGTTGCGAGTGTAATGATATCCGCCGGTTGCACGGATCCGAAGATGGAGAAACAGTAAGGATAACGTTTACGCATGGCGGTTGACGGATGAGATGTTGATGACAATTTTGTTTGTTCTCTCTTTTTTCGGGCCTTTTAGTTTTATAAGGTCGTTGTGATGTGCAAGATAAAACATCGTTTTGGGATTTGCAAATGTTGTTACTCAATACGGGTTCTTGCATCCAACCACTTGTTCCTTCTTATTTTATTTCTGTACATTCGGCGCAATGGTTGACTTGATGGTTAATAAAACGCTAAATCATGAAAAATAAAAAGGGATTATTAATTGTTTTTATAATCGGCGCCATCGTGATAGGTGCGGCATTATTTAAGCAATTCGACTTTCAAAACTTTAAATTAGAAAAGCCTGCATTAGCCGTTGTTTATGTCATAGCTTTTTTTTTGTATTTCAGCCACAGTAAAGAACTTAAAAAACAACTAACAGCAGATATCACCGATTAAATGGATACTCTTGTATCCAACGGAACCGATTGTTCAGCAGCCGGAAGGTCTGGAGATCACGCTCCCGTAAGTGGATAACCATCCCCTCTTTATGAAGTACCCCATCCAATTGCAACTCGGAAGTATCTGATTGCTTATATGTAAACATACCCACCGTTTCACCGTTTTGCGTACCTTTGATGCTGAGCCGATGGGTGGCCTCATCCCACGAAGAGGGATAGTATACCAAAGAATCATTCATGAGTTTGACATGCACGTAGTCCGGCGACTGCAGAATCAGTTGTTTCCATCTTTTGGTGTCTGTGGTCAGCGGCGGCAGGGTATCGCCTCTCAGCACGAACCGGTCTACATCAAAGATGCCATATAACGGTGGCTTGGGCCGGCGATCGCCGTACGTATGAACGGCCCGCCAGGAGCTGTAAGCATCGCCTCCGAATATGACCCCTACAAAGATAATTTTCACTATCAATGCCACGATCCGCCAACGACGGGATAGCTTGAAAACGTACGGCCGGCGGGGCTGGGTTGCTTCATTCCATAAGACTACCTGCAACAATCGCTTGGTATCTGGAGCAATAAGAAAAACCGCCATCAGTACCAACAACGTAGCATAAAGCTTGACTGGAATGTCGAAGGTAAAGTTCATTACCATCACGTTTACCATTACGATAGCCACCAGCAAGGCACCCAACAGCGTTGTACGCCTGAAAAACAGCAACATCCCGCCAATGACTTCAGACAATCCTGCAAACATGCTGAATGCGGGGGAATACCCCACGTATGTCCAAGCCAGGCCCATAGGCGATTTATCGCCCAGCGGCTGCAGGAGCTGCAGCAGCGAAGGCGAAGGCATCTGCAAATGAAATACCTTTGACATGCCGTACATAAGCATCATCACTCCTAAATAATAACGGACGTAAATACGCAATACCTCCAGCAAATGGTTATGCGACCGGCGTTGCCGGGCAAGCAGGGTCCATAGCGTAGCGGCCACCAGGGAGCAGGTAAATGCAATCAACAGGAAGACATAATCATAGGTTTTGTCGCCACTACCGCTAAAAAATATTGTGATGGGTTCATCGAGCTTCAATACCTGAGCGCCTACCCACGGAACTACCGCATGCCAAATACGGGTGTACCACTGCGTCAGAATATGCAAACCGGGTACATGACCCAGTGGGAAGGGAAAGATGTATAGATTAAAAAACACCAGAAAAAAACGGAACCAAAGCAATTGCCGGATGGTCCAGGGTTTTTGGTAAGGGGATTCAACTTGCATAACTAAACCTAACGAAATATGGTATAAACAGCCTTGGGCTATAACAAATTAAAGGAAAATTTCGGTAAACAGATATAGCTATTGCATAACGAATATTCTTCCAAATTCGATTTTTACATTAATTTCCCAAATTAATACCCTACTTTTATAACAGCTAATCGTTATAAGCATGGCCTGATTATGGCCTTATTGATCGACGGGGAAACGATGAATCATTATTTTTTTACGTTTTTATTGATGATTGTCTGCGCAGGCTGCTCCGCGCCACTTCCCGATGATGTGGCAGCGGCATACGATACCTTACCCGACAAATTGGATTATAATACACACGTTAAACCGGTATTGTCTGACAAATGCTTCTCCTGCCACGGTCCCGATAAAGCCAATCAGGAGGCGGGGTTACGGTTAGACATCGCAGAAATAGCCTATGCAGAGCTACCCGAAACACCTGGAAAAGTGGCTATAAAACCGGGAAACCTCAATGCGAGTGAGCTGTTTCACCGCATCGTGGCGGCCGACCCTGATTATCGGATGCCGCCCCGGCAGTCTCACCTTACGCTCAGCGCGGAAGAGAAGGCAATCCTGGTAAAGTGGATTAAGGATGGTGCAGAATATCAGCCCCATTGGGCATTTGTAAAACCCGAAAAGCCGACTCCGCCGAAGGTGCCCGACAAAAACTGGCGTGTTCGTAATGAAATCGACAACTTTATCCTCTACCGCCTGCACCGGGAAGGGTTACAGCCCTCGGGAGAAGCTGATAAAGAGGTTTTATTACGCAGGCTCAGCCTTGATCTTACGGGATTGCCGCCGACGCTCGCAGAGATCGAAGCGTTTCTAAAAGACGAGTCGCCGGACGCGTACGAAAAACAGGTAGACCGGCTGTTACAATCCCCGCATTATGGAGAACGGATGGCAATGGACTGGCTGGATGTAGCCCGCTTTGCCGACTCGTACGGCTATACGGTTGACCGCATCCGCGACATGTCACCCTACCGCGATTGGGTCATCAAGGCCTTTAACCAAAACCTGCCCTACGATCAGTTTGTCCACTGGCAACTAGCGGGTGACATGATGCCCAATGCGACCCGAGACATGATCGTTGCAACGGCCTTTAACCGCAATCACCAGCAAAATATGGAAGGAGGCATCATTGAGGAGGAGTTCAAGGCAGAGTACGTCATGGACCGCACAAACACCTTTGGGGATGCATTCCTGGGCATTACCGTTAGCTGTGCCCGCTGCCACGACCATAAGTTCGATCCCGTTACCCAAAAGAATTATTTTGAGCTTTACAGCTTCTTTAATAACATCCCCGAAGCCGGACAGATATCGTGGGACGATACTCCCCCTGCACCTACCCTCTTGCTGCCAACGGAAGAACAGGAAGCCATGTTGCGCTTCATCGATAAACATGTTGCTGAATCTGAACAACAAGTGGAGCAGGCCATTGTGCATGCCGATACAGATTTTAAACACTGGTTAGCTTCCGGCACATACAAAAAACTGAACGAAGTGACCGTACCCAAAGAAGGCCTCCAGGCCCGGTATACGTTCGACCAGAAAAACCTTAACGGTGGCATATTCAAGGTAGAAGCCGGTGAGGTAAAAGCGCCTCCGGTGTTCGTGAAACATGGAGCAGGGTTTGCGTTGGCTTTTGATGGCGATGCCTGGCTGGATTTTAACCAAGTGGGCATTTTCCGTAGGTCGCAGCCCTTCACCGTGGGGATGGAGGTATTTATCCCCGCCGGAATGAAGGAAGGTGTCATTCTACATAAGGGCTATGGAGAGCGGCACTTTAATTTCAAGGGGTATCACCTCTATCTCAAGAATGGCCGGGTCGAAATGAGCATGGCCCACGCAGCCCCGGGAAATGCGATCATTAAAATCAGCCGCGATACCATCCCCCGGGACAGGTGGGTGCAAATGACCATGACCTACGATGGTTCCTCGCGTGCCGCAGGGCTTCAATTTTTCCTCGACGGTAAAGCAGCCGAGATGGACACTCAAATGGACAACCTGTATAAAGACATTATCTTCACCGGGGGGATGCCACAATATGGATTGCAGATCGGCGGATGGGCAAGAGGCCTCGGCCTCAAAGATGGCTTGGCAGACAACATCGTCGTATACAACCGCGCGTTGACTCCTTACGAAGTAAGCGTGCTCGCCGGAAAGGCTGCATGGAAACCTGTTGCGGGTAAAGACCGGAATCTCCTCACCGAAGCGGATGTAAACATCCTCAGGGCCTATTATTTCTCCACCGCTGACCCCAACGTACTGGCGGCCCATCGACAGTTGGAGCAATGGCGTACCCGACAGGCTGACTCTACCGAAGCATTGAAGGAACTGATGGTAATGCAGGAAATGGATGTGCCGAAGCAGGCCTATGTGCTGGACCGCGGCGTATACGACGCACCCACCGAAAAGGTATATCCCAATACGCCTGCTTCCATACTTTCTTTTCCGGAAAATCTTCCCCGAAACCGTTATGGCCTCGCCCAATGGCTAACCCACGAAGATAACCCCCTCACTGCCCGTGTGGCCGTAAACCGGATGTGGCAAAACCTTTTTGGTACCGGTTTGGTTAAAACGGCAGAAGACTTCGGCAATCAGGGTGAAATGCCTAGCCACAAGGAGCTGCTGGACTGGCTGGCGGTGACCTTCCGGGAATCGGGCTGGGACGTCAAGAAACTAATAAAAATGATGGTCATGTCTGCCACCTACCGGCAGCATTCGTATACAGCCCCCGAACTCAGGGACCGGGATCCGGAAAACCGATTGTTAGCACGCGGTCCATCCTATCGGTTGCCTGCCGAAATGATCCGGGATAATGTGCTGCTGGCTAGCGGACTGCTCGATCATCGTATTGGGGGTAAAAGCGTGAAACCTTATCAGCCGCCGGGCCTTTGGGAGATTAACAACACCACCTATGTGCCGGATACAGGAGATGCCATTTACCGCCGCAGTTTATACGTAATGATCAAACGTTCTGTACCGCACCCGACACTGAGCACCTTCGATGCCACTTCCCGGAGCTATTGCGTTATCCGGCGACAAAAAACAAACACGCCGTTACAGGCCCTGGTGACGTTGAATGACCCTACATTTGTAGAAGCCTCCCGCGCAATGGGAGAAGAAATGACCAAAATTGCCGATACCAAGCAAGCCATCACACAAGCCTACAGACGCCTCACCAGCAGGCATCCTGCGCGTGAAGAATTAAATCTGTTGATGGAACTGCAAAAAGTGGAACGCAAGAAGTTTGCCGCTGATCCGAATAAATCACGGGGGTGGTTGACCGTGGGTCAGCACCGGCCTTCCAAGGATCTGGATGCCTCCCTCCTCGCGGCAAACACGGTAGTAGCCAGCACGATTTTAAATTCGGATGCGGCATTGACGAAAAGATAAGTATCATACAAAACAGTTGAGATCATGTCACACCATCATGACGATGAAAACAATTTCCGCTTGCATACGCCGGCATTTGACAAACTGAACAAACGGTTAGACCGCCGTAATTTTCTGACGAAAACCTCCCTCGGCATCGGTGCGTTAGCGTTGAGTTCCTTATTGGGCAAAAATTGGGCCTCCGGCAAAGGAACGCCATCAGCGGCCGCTTCCGAGGCTGCGATTGACGACGTGATCAATGCATTGCCGCATTTTGCACCCAAAGCGAAAAGAGTGGTCTACCTTTTCATGAGCGGCGGGCCGTCCCAAATCGAAACATTCGACTACAAACCGGCGCTCGTTGACCGGTATGGACAGGACCTGCCGGGTTCCGTCCGCCAAGGGCAACGCCTTACTGCCATGAGTGCCAGCCAGAGCAAATTCCCGATGGTGCCATCGCTCTACAAATTCAACCGGTATGGCAAGAATGGTACATGGGTGAGCGAGCTGCTACCCCATACGGCCAAGGTCGTAGACGAGCTCTGCATTATCAAATCCTTGCACACAGAGCACATCAATCACGACCCCGCCATTACGTTTTTCCAGACAGGTAATCAGCTTCCGGGAAGGCCTTCGATCGGCTCATGGCTTAGTTACGGACTCGGCACGGATAATGAAAACTTGCCTTCGTTCATCGTGTTGGTATCCAAAAATGCACCCAAAGATCAACCCCTGTATACCCGGCTGTGGGGGAATGGTTTTCTTCCGTCAGCGTATCAGGGGGTAGAATTCAGGGCGGGCAAAGACCCCGTCCTTTACCTCAATAATCCGGATGGATACGATGGAACGGACAGGGAAGAAATGCTGGACTACCTTACCCGCCTCAACAAGCTGCAAAACAGTGCCTACGGCGATCCCGAAGTAGATGCGCGGATTGCTCAATATGAAATGGCCTATCGGATGCAGACATCCGTGCCTGACGTTATGAGTGTGGCCGATGAGCCAAACGAGGTATTTGAGCTGTATGGGCCGGATAGCCGCGACCCCGGTACTTATGCCGCCAATTGCCTCCTTGCGCGGAAGTTACTGGAGAAAGATGTGAAGTTTGTGCAGCTGTATCATCAAGGGTGGGATCACCACGGCGGGCTGCCCTCCGGTATTGAAAATCAATGCCACCAGACAGATCAGCCCACGGCAGCGCTGATTACCGACCTCAAACGGCGGGGATTGCTCGAAGACACGCTCGTCATCTGGGGTGGAGAATTTGGCCGTACGGTGTATTCACAGGGACAGCTTACCCCTACCAATTACGGACGGGACCACCATCCGCGCTGCTTTACCATGTGGATGGCGGGAGCGGGTGTGAAAGCGGGCTTCTCCTATGGAGAAACCGATGAATTCAGTTACAACATTGTGAAAGATCCTGTACACGTGCATGACTTCCAGGCAACGCTGTTGCACCTGATGGGTGTTGACCATGAACGGCTTACGTATAAGTTCCAGGGACGGAGGTTCAGGCTCACGGATACTCACGGAAATGTGGTAAAAGATATTCTCAGCTGATTTTCGTTTCATGTCGGATTTCCTTACTTTTCTCGGCAGGCTGCACCCTATTGTCGTTCACCTTCCAATCGGATTTTTGCTACTGGCTGTTTTGCTGGATCTGGCTGCATGGAGAGCGCGTTTCCACTACTTACGGCAGGCTGTGCCTTTCGTGCTGTTCGTCGGTTTCCTATCGGCCGTAGTCGCTTGCCTGTTTGGTTATCTCCTGTCTTTGACGGGCGATTATGACGAGGTATTGTTAAACCGCCACAAGGTGTCGGGCATTGCACTGGCTGTAGGTGCTGGAATCCTCTTGTATATCCGGATACGGATAAACACCTTTTCTCCCCGGATATTTTCGGGCCTGCTCATTGGGATGACGGCGCTGATCATTTACAGCGGCCACCAGGGTGGCAATCTCACACACGGCAGCGATTACCTGAGCTTACAAACCCTGCATCAGGAAGAACGGGAGAAACCAGTGTCCGCATCTGCTGCTCTGCTGTTTGAAGACGTGGTGCATCCGATACTCAAACAAAAATGTGGGCAATGCCATGGCCCCGGTAAGAAGAAAGGCGAACTTTCGCTCGCGAGCCACGCCGAACTCATGGAAGGCGGCAAGAGCGGTCCGGCAGTTGTACCTGGCAAGCTGGCGGAAAGCGAATTGTTCCGGCGTATAACACTTGACCCGGCACATAAGGAATTCATGCCCACAGATGGCAAAACGCCCCTTACAGCAGATGAAACCAACCTCATCGCCTATTGGATAGCGCAGGCGCAAGCGGAAACTGCCAAATCAATGGAGGTGCTCGAGGCAAACGATACCTTGCTCATGCAGGTGGCCAGTGTGCTTGGCCTGGATAAGGGGCCAGCCGGATTGCCCACACTGGGCAACACGAACGAATACGGACACATCCCCGAAACGTTGGATATTGCGCTGGTAGAGGCGTTGCGTAACAAAGGGCTGAATGTCCGCCTCAACTTACAAAAACCCGTTGTGCTGGACGTTACGCTGCCGGACCATTCGGGATTGAAAGCGGAGGACTTCCGCGAAGAACTGCTGCGTGTGGGGAATCACGTCGTCTGGCTAAACCTTTCCGACAACAATTTCAAAGATGAAGACCTTGCATTTCTCAAAGACTTACCAAACCTTGAAAAGCTCCGGTTGGAAAACAACCCCCTGACGGACCGCATTGCTGACTATCTTGAAAACATGCCATACCTGGAAGCACTCAACCTCAATGCCACAGCAGTTACGGCAGCCGGGATCAGCAAGTTGCGAAAAAATCCAAAGCTGGAACGTATTTATAAAGAATTTCTATTTGGAGACTAAGTTTGAAGTGAAAAATCCACTTGCCGAAAAAACAGCGTGGGACCGGTGGCTAACGGAACGTTATTGCCTATACCTTGACAAAAAAGAAGCAATTTATCGTTATGACATCCACCACAAAGAATGGGAAATTAAACGTGTCGAACTAAAAAGGCTGAACTTGAACTATAAAAATTGGCGCATTCGGCTTAACCGACAAATCAGACCTCATGCATTATTCAAACGGGGTGGTAGTGGCATGGAAAAGAACAAGAATATAAACAGCGAAGCATACAGGGCTACCAGATTTACCTACCATTTGTAAGCTACCGCATTGATATTCATCCCTGCGCCGACAGATGCCATGAGAATAACATCGCCTTTTACCAATTCGAAGGATTTTAATTGCCCTTTTACCACCTGATGGAGTAAGGTTGGGATGGTGGCCACCGAACTGTTGCCCATCCAGGCGATGTTCATGGGCATAACGTTTTCCGGAAAAGGATCTATATCGTAAAGCCCATAAAACCGCTTAATGATCGCTTCGTCCATCTTTTCGTTGGCTTGATGGAGAAATACCATTTTCAATGCTGAAATCGGTTCGCCGCTTTGGTCGAAACATTCCTTCATGGCCTGGGGAACATAATCAAGTACATACTCGTATACTTTGCGTCCATTCATCTTGATGAACTGCGGTTTGCTATCAGCCGCGTCATTCCTACCGCCCGAAAAGATAAATCCAAGCTCCGCCGCGGTATCTGACCTCCCCCCCGTGCTTAAAACCCCGCCGCCGTCCTCACCATTCGCTTGCAAAATACAGGCACCCGCGCCATCCGAAAAAATCATGCTATCCCGGTCTGAGGAATCTAACACCCGGGAAAGGGTCTCCGTTCCGATAATGAGGCTTGTACGCACCATACCGGCCCGTATGGCAAGATCGGCCTGAATCATCGCTTGCAGCCATCCCGGGCATCCAAAGAGAATATCATAAGGGATACAACGTGGGTTATGAATGCCAAGTTTATGTTTCACACGCGAGGCGAGAGCAGGCACAGCATCCCGGGATGCTCCGGGATGGTCCATATCTCCATAATTATGTGCGACGATGATCTGATCAATGGATTCGGGGTCGATTCCTGAATTGGTGAGAGCTTCCCTTGCCGCCATCGACCCCATGTCAGAAGCGGTAATACCCGATGGTGCATAGCGCCGTTCTGCAATACCGGTAATGGCTTTGAACTTCTGAATTACGGTTTCCGTTGCATTACGGATAATGGAATGGTCCCGTTCGAAAAAGGTGTTGTTCAGGAAATATTCATTTGGAATTCTTTCCGTGGGAATGTATGCGCCGGTAGCAATTATTTTGGATCGGATCATAAAATCACTGTGTTTATCCGCTAGTCGCAATGTGGGCGGTTTGCAAAAAAAGCCATCCAGTGGTCTCCACCGGATGGCCAATATAATAGTTGAAAAATGAACCTAAATCAATTTGACATTTACTGCGTTAAGCCCTTTTTGACCCCGAGCGACTTCAAGTAATTAATTAGGTACGAAGGTAGAAATAAATTGTTGAATATCAGCTTTTTTATTGAAGAGATATTTATCTTTCAATTCTTAGCAATTACAGATTAAAAACAGTATCTTACCAAAAATTAAACGTAAGGTCATGGCAAAAGATAAAGGAGCAAAAAAGGACAGCGGCAAGAAAACTGCCGTAAAGAATCTAAAGGAAAAAAGGGCGGATAAGAAGCTGAAACAGGCGGAAAAAAAGAGAAAAGATTAATCCGTCCCTTGTATGACTCAAGCTACGGATCTAAAAATAGCAGTATTGATTGATGCTGACAACGTGTCGAGCTCAACAATCGAAAACATTTTAGATGAAGTAAAGCGATATGGTGTTCCTTCCATCAAGCGGATCTATGCGGACTGGACGAAGTCTCACGTAACCGGATGGAAAGAGCCACTGCTCACACACGCAATCACTCCTATACAGCAGTATAGCTACACCAGTGGTAAGAATTCGTCGGATTCTGCGCTCATCATCGATGCGATGGATATCTTGCATAGCCATCAGGTAGATGGATTTACCATCGTCTCGAGCGACAGTGATTTTACCCGATTGGCTATTCGACTCCGGGAGTCGGGAAAAATGGTTATTGGCGTTGGGGAAAAAAAGACACCAAAACCATTCATCGCGGCCTGTGACAAGTTCATATACATTGAAATACTGGGTAAAGAAACTGCTACCCTCTCTCCCCCCCGGGAAAAGGTATCCTCCCGAATAACAAATGCCACTACAGACTCTACCCAAAGACAGGCCGTTCGTGATACGAAAACGTATGAATCCATTGACCCTGAAACGATTGACCTGTTGCGGGCAACCGTTAACGACGTGGCTGATGAGGGAGGATGGGCGCCACTGTCTGCAATAGGCGGGCTGATCAACAAGCGGAAACCTGATTTTGACCCTAGGATCTATGGATTTCTGAAACTTACACCGTTATTCAAATCGTTGGATAAATATTTTGAGGTAGAAGAGAAATCCACCGAAAAAACAAAAATCAAACACGTCTATATCAAGATCAGAGAGCCGTTGAAGGCAGCCCGGAAAAAGTCTACGAGATAATGATCCTCGTCCGAACTGCACTGTTCAAATGATACGGGTGATGCGAATCGGGATGAGCGTGAAAAACTGATTGAACGGAAGAAGAAAATAAGCAAACGAAAAAGGAAGCGGAATTATTTTGGTATTCTTGCGTATAAAAGCTGCTAAGATGATTTGGAGAACACCGATAAATCTGGACGAACTAAATAACGCTCCTGAATACATGGGTACGTTTTTAGGAATCAAATTTACCGAATGGGACGAAAATTCCTTAACGGCAACGATGCCCGTAAATCGCAAAACCCATCAACCGCAAGGTATTTTACACGGAGGTGCGTCTGTGGTACTGGCCGAGACCATTGGAAGTTATGCAAGCGCGCTGATTATTGATCGTGAAAAATATGCTGCTGTTGGATTGGAGGTAAATGCCAATCATTTAAGACCCGTAAGTGACGGTGAAATTAAGGGTATCTGTGAACCCATACACATCGGAAGGAGAACACATGTTTGGAACATCAAGATTGTAAACAAAGACGATAAATTAGTTTGTATCAGTAGGCTTACTGTTGCAATCATTGACCACCCATGAGTTCGGGTTGTTAGTTTAATCAGGATGGAACGCATTGCTCCCAATCATATCCACTATGCCGTATACGAGCCTGATGGTATTGCCGTAAAGGCGGCCATCGTGCTGCTGCACGGCATGCAGGAACATAGCGGAAGGTATGAACCCTTCGCAGATTATTTAAAGCAGCGGGGATATGCTGTGCTTACCTACGACCATAGGGGGCATGGACACACGGCAAAATCGAAAGAACAATTGGGATTTTTCCGCAGGGATCAACCCGGTGACCTCCTGGTTGATGAAGCGGAACAGATGGCCTACTTCTTCTCGCAACGCATTTCTGATGCACCCCTGATCTTGATGGGGCATTCCATGGGGTCGTTTGTTGCCCGTGTACTGCTGAAGAAAGCTACACACCTGTTTGACGGTGTAATCCTGGTAGGGACGGGCGGACCGAATCCGTTGGCGGCCCTCTTTCGCCCGGTACTGTACCTGGCGAACCGCATCGCACCAGAAAAACGCAGCAGGTGGCTCAATGCGCTCTTTTCGAAAATAAACAACCGGAAATTCAAGCACGAAGACCCTAATGACGGCACGAATTGGCTGAGCGTCGGGCTAGCAAATAGAAAAGCATTCCTGGAGGATGAACTATGCGGTGTGGCTTTCAGCAACAATGCATTCTTCGGACTCATCTCACTCAATGTCAGGGCAACCCGATCAAACTGGGCAGAAAACATCCCCCGAGGGATGCCCTTTCTGTTTGTCAGTGGTGTAGATGATCCCATCGGCGATTTCGGGAAAGGTGTGGAAAAGACTGTAGCGGGATTGCGGGCCCGTGGGTTTAAGCGGGTTGACCTAACGCTCTATTCCGGCATGCGCCACGAAGTACTTAACGAGGACGAACGGCAGCGGGTCTTTGCTGACATATCCGAGTGGCTGAAGAAAGCCATCGCTGAAAATGGAAGTTAGAAATCATCGTTCCCATACGGAAGAATACAGGAATACCCGGAGCATCTGCTACACCGTAGGCAGGAATAGCTGCAAATTCAATATAAATGAGCGGCCATCTAAAAGATTATCCTATATTGGGCCTGTAAACCTATATTAGGCATATAAAAATGGTGCGTATTTTATTTTCAATCAGCTTTTTCCTGTTTTGTCAACTGCTTTTCGCTCAAAATTATGGTTCGGTAACCGGCGTGGTGCTGGATGCGGATAGGCAACCGCTGATCAAGGCCACCGTATCAATTGTTGCAGTTACAGATTCAACCGTGCTAAGCTATTCGTTAACGGATGATGCAGGAAAATTTAAGCTGATCAGAATACCGGCACAACGAGATTTATTGTTATATATCACGCATATAAACAGTTCCCCTTTCCATCGTGAAATCCGGTTAAAGGCGAAGGAAGAACTTGTTCTGGACACGATTCAGATGTCGGGAAACAACCTCGATGAAGTGGTTGTGACACAAGTTGCCCCCATCCGGCTCAATGGCGACACCTTGGAGTATAAAGCGGATTATTTCAAAACACGTCCAAATGCAAATGTGGAGGAATTATTGCAGTTGCTGCCGGGTCTGCAGGTAAATGTGGATGGTACGATTTACTATCAGGGCAAACAAGTTTCGGCCGTACGCGTCAATAACAAAGATTTCTTCGCGCAGGACCTCACATTGGCTACCCGAAACCTAGATGCATCATTAGTGGATATCATACAGGTGATTAAAGATAAGGGCGACTCAAAGCGGGAAATTCTGGATGACTCAGAACTTCCCATTGTCATTAATCTGAAAACCAAAAAGGAGTTCGTAAAAGCGGATTTTGGAAAATTCTACGGCAGTGGCGGCACACGTGACCGCTATGAAGGGGGAGCGTTAGTCAACACCTTCCGAGATACCCTGCAAATCAGTTTTATCGGGTACGCTAATAACCTCAGCCGGCAAGGGTTTGACTACAGTGAGCTTTCACAGTACGGCGGCATGAATCGCGCTGAGAATAATTCTTACAGCTATATGTCATACGGTGGCTTACAGAACAAGATATCATTGGCTCTTAATGCGAACTACGACATTGAAAAAAAGCTAAAGACCAATCTGATGTACACCTTTGAACAGCAAACGGATTATGTCAATAATAAAGGTATCAGTTCAAATTTTTATGAGTCAATTACCGAAATAGCCAGTAATAGTGACAATTCAACTTACAAAAATGATGCGCATCGAATCCGGGCGTTTATACGGTATACCCCGGACACCACGGCCCGAATTTCATTGGAATCGAATGTAGAGCTCGGTCAGAATAACAATCAGTATCACGGGAATTCCAATACTTTGCGGGATGACGAAACACAGGTCCGGGAAGGGGAAAACCATAACAATTCGGAGAGATCGAACAACCGTTACCGGTATAATTTCTATGCCGAGAAGAAATTCCCCCGTTCAAAAATGCTTTTGTCGCTCACCCACTCCCTGGAAAATCGGGTTTCGCAGAATGACAACGAGCAGAACTCGTTTAACCGTTATTATTTATTTAACGACAGCACCGTTAATCAGGGTGTGCTGACATGGGGAAACACGAATGAAATGCGTATTGGGAATACGGTGAATTTACAAATCCCGATTCGAGAAGAGATAAACTGGGATTGGTATACCCGTTATAATTGGGAGCTTAACCGGAATCTGGAATCCATTGATAGTAAAATAAATGCAGACGAGTATACAAGCCGGGATGATGTAGCCAATAACAAACAGGGGCGGTTTGGCTTTCTTTACCTGGGCACCAAAGCAAATGCTTCCTTATTTAAAAAGAAACTAAAAATTTCCCTCGGCGTCGAGTGGCTGGATTTACGGCGCGACTATCATTACTACGGAAAAACGGCTGACTTGAATGATAACTTGAATTATTGGCTGCCCAATGTATCGCTGAACTACCGGGGAATGACCTTGTCCTACGCCAAGTATGTTCGGCTGCCTTCATTCTACCAGTTGATAGCGGTAAATTCGAACCTATACCCCACTTCCCTAACGATTGCAAGCCCTTACTTCAATAACCAAATGGAGGATAACTTTAGCTTACGCTATTACAACTGGTTCAACAGCATTAAATTAAATGTGAATGCTTCGATTGGTTACGTTGTAAACGATTACAGCATCGGTTCGAAAAGATCTTACAATGTAAACAGTTCCGAATCGGTTTATGAACGATACCAGGCGCCAGGCACCGATAATCTATTTGCAAATCTACATTTGATGAAACGCTTCACACAATCCAAATCCTGGAATGTTAGCTTAACGGTATCGGGTTTCGGTTCGTCTAACGTGTCATTCAACACGGTAAACGGTGAGGAAAACAAGGCGCGAAGCTTTTATGGCAATCTGACGAATACGCTGAATGTAACCTATAAAAATAAAGTGACGGTAATACCCACCTATGGCATTCAGATGAACACGGTAAATAACGCAAAACAGACCGTCAATTTCAGGGATATTACAAACGTTTCGCATAGCATCGGCGCTGTATTCCGATTGGATGATATAAAAAGCTTCCGGTTGGAAACAGCATATACCGTTAAAAACCAACCGCAAAGTCTACGTAATGACCGCACCAATCTCCACATCGTGAATGCTTCACTCTACTACCCCATCATGCAGCGGAAAGGAGAGTTAAAGTTTACGGCATTTGATATCCTCAACCAAAACCAAAATATATGGATGGGTGGCTACGGTAATACCAATTACTATCAGGAACAGTTGACCTTACGTCAGTATTTTATGTTGGGTGTGGTATACAAGTTTCTTGCTACACCAACCAAATAAGTATCATAAACACAAGCTAATTTCAAAAACACGACCACCCGATTCAAATCACTGATTTCTTTTTTAGCGCTAATACCGTTGCTTTGCAGGAGTTTATAAAGTTATGAAACGCATTGCCCTTATCTGCTATTTCTTTTCGTTAACCGCCTCTGTGTGCGGCTAGCGGTTAACGATGCAATTGGACAGCGTACATCCGCTACTCGCAGCGGACCGACACGGGGATACGATACGCCAATACCTTCGGTACACCTATTATAGTTTTCCGGCGCCTCGGTTTTACCGGGAAAGTGCCAACCATAGGACAGACTTGAAAGAGCCCTATCTGCAAATGGGCGCATTTTATTCGAAGTCACTGACAATCACCCCCCCTTATGCTCACCAAAAAATACCGGAATTAAGGAATTATGAAGCCGATTCGTCCAACTATTATGTGAGTGCTGTAGGTAGTTATCCGGGCAAATATGCAATCCCGATTTTCGATTCGACGGGTATTATCATTACGGTGAACGGAATCAGTAGCCGCAATGCGGATCAATATGAGTTCCGCGTACTTGAAGATCAAACCCGCGAGGTGCTCCCCTGGACGAAACCCCATCTATTTACGAAAGCATACATGTTAACCCAAATCGAAGTCCCCGGCCAGGAGGATGAAGAGATGACCTATTTGGGACACTTTAAACAGGCGTTCGGTAAAAGCCTCACATTTGAAGTGAGGAGGGTTGATCTTTCCAACGTAGTTCAAGTCAGGATGTCGGCATTATGGGTACAGCGTACACCTGCTGTACTGGGCACCTTTACATTTGCCGAACTCACTGATTTTTTGAAAATGTTTAAAAAACAATGGGCACCCGATGAATTATCGGTACGGATGGTCGACTGGGCCACCGATTCCGTTTTACTCCGACCCCGACACGTGTTTGAACCGAACGAAAGTAGCCTGATTTTCTACCTCGATGATATTGTCGACAGGAAAGAAGTCATTGAATACAATGTGGTTAACGGTAACGACAGCACGGGATGGCAGGCCAATGACTTCGACCTGAACTTCATCTGGATCAAAGACCTGCAACCGGGTGATTATATTCTCAAGATCCGCTACAGCGTACAACGCCATAATGTTTGTACCTATCCCTTCAGCATTGCGGCCGCATGGTACCAGACTGTCTGGTTTAAATTAACGATGGCTTTAGCCGTACTGTCAGCCTTGGGTGTGCTCGCCTTGCTTTGGAAATCAACTAGGCAACGCACGCTGCTTGCCACACAGCAGGTACAACGGCAATTGGCGCAGACGGAATTAAAGTCCATCCGTTCACAGTTTAACCCCCACTTCGTGTTCAATGCCTTGAGCTCCATCCAAGGCCTGGTGACCAAGGGCGATAATAAAACGGCCAATCAGTATTTAAGTACCTTTAGCACACTGATGCGGGAGTCACTGCTGCGGAGCAAAGACGAATTTACCAGCCTGGCCACGGAAATAAAGCTCATGGATAACTATCTTAAGCTGGAACAGCTGCGTTTCGGATTCACCTACGATATCGAAGTGGAGCCCGGTATTGATACCCACGCATTGGAAGTTCCGGGATTGCTGTTGCAGCCCTTGGTTGAAAATGCCATCAAACATGGTGCAGCACCTTTATACAAACAAGGTGCCTTGAAGATACGGGTGTACATAAAAAACGACGACCTGCTCTTTAATATCCAAGACAATGGCAACGGCTTTGAAGAACAGAATGAGACCGCCGGATTTGGATTGAGATTGACCCGTGAACGGATCCGCCTGCTTAATTCAATGCTTGAACGGCAACGGATGGAATTGGCTATTGGCCGCAACGACGGATTGACCGAGGTTTGCATTCAATTTAAAAACTGGTTATTATGATACGTACCATACTGATAGACGACGAACAACGTAACATCGAAAACCTCCAGGGCTTGCTTCAGGAATATTGCCCCGCCGTGCAGGTAATAGCCACCGCGATGGACGTAGATGAGGCTGTCGGGAAAATCCGCGATCTCCAACCGGATTTACTGCTGTTGGACATCCATATGCCCGGGAAGAACGGTTTTGAGGTGCTAAAGGCGTTGCCCGACCAATCTGTTGAAGTCATTTTCGTAACGGCTTTTGACCAATATGCGATACAGGCGATCAAATTCTCTGCCATCGATTACCTGCTGAAACCGGTAGACATCGACGATTTGAAAACAGCCATCGCTAAGGTGGAGACGAAAATCGGAAACCGTTCCAATCCACAAGTGGCAAACCTACTGGAAATGCTGAAACATCAGGGAACGAAGGAAGAGCACCGCCTCGCCCTATCTAGCCTGAAAGAGACGCGGTTTGTACGGCCTGCTGATATCATCCGCTGCGAATCGTCCAATGCATATACCAGCTTCTTCCTGGTAACAGGTGAATCGGTCGTTGTGTCGCGACCTATTTTCGAGTATTCCGAACTATTGGCAGATTACGGATTCATCCGTTGCCATCAATCGCATTTGATTAACCGGAAATATATAAAAAGCTTGCTCAAAGAAGACAGCGGTTATCTGCTATTGGAAGACGATTCCAAAATACCGATTTCGAGGAATAAAAAAGAAACCGTACTAAATAAACTGTTAACACATTTTAAGTAGCGAGATGATAAAGTCAATATTAAAGCTAATTTATAGGGCGTGTTTTCTTTCGTTGGCCCTCTTTACACCCCTAATCGGATCTTCACAAGATAAATTACAACGCGAAAAATGCAGCGGGATTCACTTATCCAGCATTTCGGCAAGCCGGGTTATTTCGTGTTACGCGGGAAGGTACAACATTTCGATGAGGATTTCTTTGAGTTGGGGATGACTACCTACCTCGACGTTGTTACGAAAGCAGTGCCGATAAAGCCCGATGGTACATTCAGTGAACAGTTTGAAGTCAGTAATACACAGGACATTTATCTGTATCTACCCGGAAGCCGGACCATCATCCTATCCGTTTGCGAAAACGATACACTAACCTTGAATTGGGACCAACATGCACTGCTCGAATCCCTGAGCATACACAGTGAAGATCCGGTGAGAAACACGCAGCTCCAGGTACAGCGGGAAATTTACCAGAAACACCGTGTTGCCCTGATCGAGCTGCGGAATGAACTCCATGAGAATAAAGACACTTACACGCCTGCCGAAAAATACGAACGGATAAATGGAAGGTACAACGCCGTGCTGGAAACCGTACTTGACCATGCAGATAGTGGTAAAGCCGATCTTGACCGGATATTGCTGGCGCAGTATTACAACTTTACCAACCTCTTGATTGACCAACAACTCTACCCTACCTTTCGCTTGCGGGCCGTGTTGGATACCGTACCCGACTATGCGGTTTTCAAACTGGATGACCCTTTTCCTTGGTACGATGAAAGCCATTTCATCCATATTCCCGACTTCCGTGATTTTTATATGGCGACCACAAGCAAGGCAAATCCATATATGGGAACCAAAACGATAAATGGAGGAAGCGAACAGGTAAATTTCCCGATAACGTGGTATCATCGGGTGCGCGCTTCCCAGGGTTCGAACATTATGCAGGACTGGCTAATGGCGCAGGAATTAACCCGATATCTCAGACAGACTCCCTTTGATTATATAAAAGATGCATATACTCTATTTATTGAGGAGTGTAAAACCCCATTTTTCAAATCAGAAACGGAACAGCTTTATGCCCGTATGCAAAACATCTATCCAGGCAGAGAAGCTCCTCCTTTTACGTTAAAAAATGAAGCGGGCCAAGCGGTCTCTTTAGCCGATTTCAAGGGAAAAGTAGTATACATTGATTTCTGGGGGGTATATTGTGCGCCCTGCATGTACGATATCCAGCACTATGTACCAAAGGTACACGAGTACTACAAAGATAAAGACGTGGTATTTGTCAACATCTGCGTAGACGTAGGCGAAGCGCAGTGGAAAGCCGCTCTCAAACAACAGGAATTACACGGTGTGAACCTGATTGCCGAGGGCTGGAGCAGGCATCCCGTCTGCCAAGCATATAACGTTCATGCCATTCCACAATATATCTTGATTAACCGAGACGGTACCATTGCCAATAACAATCCCCAACGTCCGGGTCAATTGACGGCAAGATTGGGCAACAATCAAATCGACGAAGCATTAGCTAAATAAGTATTACCAGCCGGCCACAGGTCTCACAGGCCGAATCGTAGGTAGTAAATTGCGTGCAGGAATCCTATATTCGCAACGGAAAGAATGGTACTCGATATCCTGTATAAAGACGAACACTTGATCGCGGTTAACAAACCCGCTGGACTGTTGGTGCACCGTTCGTCAATCGCGAACGATGCGTCACAGTTTGCACTTCAGCTGTTGCGGGACCAGATCGGACAACTGGTTTACCCGGCCCATCGGTTGGACCGAAAAACCAGTGGTATACTTTTGTTTTCACTTGATAAAGCCAGCGACAGCAAGATGCAGCAACTATTCGCCTCCCGACAGACGCACAAGACCTATCTGGCGATATTGCGGGGCTACACGCCGCAAAAAGGCGAGATAGACTACCCGTTAAAAAAGGAAAACGGCAGCATGCAAGATGCATTGACCCGCTTTTCTACCGTGGCAAGCGCAGAAATATCACTTCCCTTCGGCAAGCACCAAACGTCACGCTACTCACTCGTTGAAGCCCGGCCGGAGACCGGCAGGATGCATCAGCTGCGACGGCATTTCGCACATATCCTACACCCCATTATCGGGGACCGGCCCCACGGCTGCAATAAACAGAACAGACTCTGGAAGCAAACGTTTCACATGGACACCCTGTTATTGCATGCAAGCAAACTGCATTTCAGACACCCCATTACCGGACTGGATTTGACTATTAGAGCCCCACTCCAATCGGAGTTCAAGCGGGCGCTATCGATTTTGAATTTGTACCCGGAGCAACTGTAAAAACGGTGTACATATTTACCCAATGTCGTTAACCGTTGTGTTTGATTTCTTCCAAATGTGCTATTTCCGCCAGTTCAAAGGGGGTTTCCTGGTAAACGAAATAATTTAACCAGTTATTGAACAGCAGATTCGCATGGCTTGTCCAACGGACAACGGGTGGATTTTCCGGATTATCTGCTGCGTAATAATGCTTCGGCATATCGATTGGAACACCTTTTTCCAAGTCCCTTACGTATTCTTCATGGAGTGTCCGGGGCGCATATTCAGAATGCCCGGTCAAATAAAATTCACGGCCTCCGCGCGATGCAAGGATAGCTGCCCCCGCTTCGTCTGATTCCGACAGAATCGCAACCTCTTCCGAATTGATGTCTTCAAGGGTGGTATGACGGCTATGCGGAATGTAAAACTCATCGTCGAAACCACGGAACAATGGATGCCTTTTATCAACTGCGGTATGCTTGAACACTCCGAACAGCTTCTTGTCCAACGGAATTTTTTTGACCCCGTAAAAATGGTACAGTGCTGCTTGGGAGGCCCAACAGATATACAGCGTCGACGTGACGTGTTTTCTCGCCCAATCGAAAATCATCCGGATTTCATCCCAGTAGGATACTTCTTCGAATTCAAGCATCTCCACGGGCGCGCCGGTAATGATCATTCCGTCGTAATAATTTTCCGAGACCTCCCTGAAACCTTTGTAGAATAATTCCAGGTGCTCCAAGGGCGTATTTTTGGGCGTATGGGTATCCAAACGGAGAAATTCAACCTCAACCTGCAGCGGGTTATTGGATAGCAACCGGATAAAATCCGTCTCCGTTGAAATCTTCAGCGGCATCAGATTCAGGATAATGACACGCATCGGACGGATGTCCTGTGTATTCGCCCGCAGGTCATTCATCACAAATATATTCTCATTTTTGAGTTGCGCGATCGCTGGAAGATTGTCTGGTATTTTTACTGGCATGCTATTCTCTCGTCCCCCTTTTATTTGTGAACAAAAATAAGGAGAATTTTGGGGTTTACAGAACTTTGAGGCTTTACAGGTTATTTTTTTCGCGGACGGCGATTGCCTGTCCGATCGCATTTACCTCCTCGTCCAACCCAAAAAGCGGGATTCCTGACTCAGGATCGAGTTTGAGCCATTGGCTTTCGGTGTCTTTTTGTATCTGCAGGTATTCTTTTCCTTCCTTATAGATGGTATATACACCTTCTTCTTCGGGAAAAACGGAATAGGTGTACTCGAAGATTTCGATATCAAAGGGCTCTATCATGTGATCATTTTTAGATCGTAAAGATCGTAAAATTTTATGAAACAATTTCGACACTGCTCCGCCCGCTGTGCAGCTTGCTCACTTTGATCTGCACCGGTATCCGCTCGGTCATTTCCTGCACGTGCGAAATCACCCCTACCTTGCGTCCCTGGTTATGCAGGCGCTCCAGCGCATCCATTGCGATGTTGAGTGTGTTCGGATCCAGCGAGCCGAAGCCCTCGTCAATAAACAAAGACTCGACGTTCATGCGGCTGGCCGATAACGAGGCGAGTCCCAATGCCAAAGCCAGGGAGACCAGGAAGGATTCGCCACCCGAAAGGGAATATACGGTACGCACTTCATCGCCCATGTCCTGATCCAATACCTGTAGGCCCAGCGTATGCGGTATCCGCTCCAACCGATAGCGTTTGGATAGTACTTCCAAATGCACATTGGCGTAACCAAGCAACACATCCAGCGTGTATTCCTGTGCTACCTGCCGAAATTTCTTACCATCGGCCGAGCCGATAATTTCATTCAGCTTGGACCAATTTTCCACCACCGCAGCCTGTGCCTGTATAGTGGCCAGCAAATCGCCCAGACGTTGCTTATTGGCTTCGTCCTGCTTTAACCGGAATCCGATTTCGTTGTGTTCCCGAAGGGATTCGGACCGGCTGGCCTGCTGTTGTTCCAATTTCAGCCTCAGATCACCTACGGTTTGGTCAGACGGCCGCTTTATTTCGTGTTGGGTAAGTTGCCGCTGGCGCTCCTCCCATACAGACATGGCCTGGGTAACGGCACGTTCAATGGCCGAAAGCGCTTCCCGCTCGTCGGCAATCCACTCCGCGGGATGCGAAAGTAATGCCTTCAGTGCAGTCCGGTCCAGTGCGACGTGCTGCCTGCCCCGGTAATCCGCTAACCATTGTTCTATGTTTACGGTCAGCTCACGCGCACGCTTATCCAACCGGGCAATCTCACGCTCGGCTTCGCTGATAATCGCATCCATTTGGGTTTTTTCCGTTTGAAGATGTGTTTGGAGTTGCCTTTGGGTATTTAACCGATCCTGTGCATGGACCACGTGCTGCTTCAACCGGGATTCTACCGCTTCAATTGCTTCTCCGTTAAAAATGGATCGGCGGGTTTCACTGAGCACGTGATAAGCGCCCTGTTTATCGGCGAGATCCTGCGCTGCCTGGGTGACATCCGCGGCTAAGGCTTGTTCTTCCGTTACTATACCGGCGATCGTAGCCCGCAATATATCAAGCGTGTTACGGTCGCGTTCCAATGCTTCGGTTGTTTGCTTCCATTCGTCTGCAAAGGAGCGGATGCTTTCCACAAAAATGTCGGGCCGGTCTTTCCAATTGGCAATCCACAGGTCATCGGGGAAATTGGACTGCAACGAAGTCAGCGTATCTTCGAGGCTGACGGTACCGTCGGCTTGCTCAGATCGGGCATGAGCAAGACGTTCGTTGAGTACCTGGATAGCCAGCTCCACATCTTTCACTGCGTTGGCGGTATCCATATGTGCGGTTTGCAGGTTTTGCCACGTTTGCCGGAGAACTTCCCGCTCGGATTGCAACAGTTGATGGTGTTCAAGTTGCTCAGCAACAGCTTCCCGCCGGGCTTTGGTTTGAGTGAGTTGCCCCACGAGCCAGTCGTCCCGCTCTTCCTCCGCAATATCCGCACAGGTTGCGCTGATGGCGAAATTCTTCCATGCGTTGGTCAGTGACAGAAGTTCGGCCTCGCCTGTTTGCCGGTCGGCTTCCAGCGTAGCGATGGTTTGCCGCAACGAATCGACCGACTGCGTCAGTTGGCTGTGACGGGTCAGCTGTTCACCATACGCTGCTTCAAGGGTTTCATGGGCTTTCCTTAACTCATCCAGCACATGGTTGAGCTGTGGATTTTCATGGACATAAGGATGCATTTCGCTGCCGCATACCGGACAGGGTTGTCCTGCTACCAATTCTGCCCGAAGCGCTTCCACATTTTCAGATGCGGCCAGGGTGGCCTTTTCCAGCATCGCAGCTGAGGCTCTGCGCTGTTCGGTGACAGCCTGTAGAGCCATAGACGCTGCCGTAAGCTGTACTTCCTGATCAGCCAATTCCCTGCGGGCATTTGCTATTTTTTCCGTTAAAGTATGTGCAGCCTGCAGGGCTTTTCCCACTTGCCGCCATACCTGAAGCGCACCGTGGATATCCTCTGACCGGACGCTTAGCCCTTTGCTCTCCTCCTGCAATTGCTCGGCAGGGATCATCGAGAGCTCCTTTTGCAGGACATCAAGCTGGGTTGCGGTTTCGCTTACTTCTTTAGTAAGGTTTTCAGCACGTTGGGCCAGTTGCATATAGTCAACGTTCTTCGCTTTGATTTCGGCTTCGTACCGGACTACATGCTCCGAAGCCTTTTCGACCGCCTCCAATTGCTTCCGGGCATCGCCAAGCTTAGCTATGATGAGTGTACAGTTTTCGGCTACCGACCGGCGGTTGCTGCGTTTTTCCTTCCATTCCTGCCGCTTGTCGATTTGTTGGGTTAGCGCTTCGGCTTCGTGCTGCTCTTGTGACAGGCGCTGACGGCTGTGCTCCCATTTCGCTTTGCGGGCATCCAATTGCTGCTGAGCGTCGGCAACTTCAGCCTCTTTGGCCTGTAATTGCGCATCCAGCTTTTTAGCAGTATCCAGCAGGGGCTTGGCTTCTTCCTGGGTGGTAACCTGTGCCTCCAGGTATTGAGTTGCTTCGACCACGGATGCTTCAGCTTCTGCAACTTGTTGGGTCAATAACTGTTGCTGCGACCGGGCTTCTTCGCATGCTTCCCGCCTGCGGATGAGTTGCCCGTCGGTTTCATGCAGCGCATCCACCCACGTGCGGGTGGGTTGAACCTGCTCTACCTGTTTCAGGTAGTTTCCGCGCTGCGCAGATTGCTCCTTTTCGGCAAGGCGTTCCCGGAGGGCATGTGCCGCCTCCCGTACCTGCGCCTGGTAACTGTTCAGATCTTCGTGCCATTTGATTTCAATCGCGGTCGCGTTGATGTACGCTTCCAGTTGTCCGAGCGTTTTTGCTAACGCGGCTTCCTGACCTTTGAGCGCGTTTAATTCGTCATCGGTAAGCGTAACGATACCTTCCTGACTGCGCTGCAGCAATATAAGCCGCTGGTCTTCCTCCCGGTAGCGCTCAAATACCTTCTTTGATAACTCCGAATAAATATACGTACCGGTCAGCTTTTCCAGCAACGACGCTTTCTGGTCTTTGTCTGCTTTGAGAAAGGCCGTGAAATCGCCCTGTGCCAGGAGTACCGAGCGGATAAACTGCTCGTAATTGAGGCCAACCAACCGGATAATTTCAGCCAACAGCTCGGTTTTCCGCCCACCGATGTCGTTGCCCGAGGTGAGGTTTCTTAGCGTGGTGTTTGCCTGCTGGAGGACACCTTCTGCCCTGTTCCGCGCACGGCGCACGCTCCAGTTGACTCGGTAGCGCTGACCGTCGATGCCGACGAAATCCACCTCGGCATAGCCATCCGCCGTACCATCCCGTAAAATGGCACGCACATCGCTTTGGTGGATGGTGCTGCCCTGCACATCTGCGATCTCGACACCCATTTCGCGGGCCTGTGCATACCTCGGGGTCTTTGCATACAATGCGAGGCACAGGGCATCCAAAATGGTAGACTTGCCTGCTCCGGTAGGGCCGGTAATGGCGAAGATACCCGCTGAACATAAGGGTTCGTGCGTGAAGTCGATTTCCGTAGTACCCTCCAGCGAAGCGAGGTTTTTAAAACGGATGGCCAATATCTTCATGCCTCACCCCTTTCCTTTTCATAGACTTGCTGGGCAACTTCGTTGAACAGTGCCATCAGTTCCACGGGCACTTCATTGGCATACCGCGATTCGTATACCCGCTTGAAGACGTCTACCGGCCTGAGTGTTTGAAGCGGATCGGGCGATTGCATCAGCCCACTTGTTGCCGGATTTTTTTGTGCCGGATACCGCGTATCGATGCGGGCAAGGCGGACATATTTATCGGCTATGGCCTGTTCGATCTTATGGCGCAGCCCCGGCTCGGGCGCATCGAGCAAGACGGACACCTGCAAGTACGGAGCTGTCGCGCGGTCCTTCCCTGCCGCTACCGGTAACCGCTGCAGGGCAAGCAATACTTCTCCCATACGGCTGTGAACAGCCGGTACTTTAAGCAACGGCACGGTAACGGGCACTTCGATGGCCCGGGGTTCGGTAATCTGCCCTTCTTCAACGGTGAATAGGATAACCTGGTGCTTATAGTTGATCTCCGAAAACGACATGGGCAACGGGCTGCCAGCGTACCGGATATGCTCCCTGCCACCGACCCGCTGTGCTTTGTGGATATGGCCCAACGCTACATAAGCCAAGTCATCCGGGAAGGCGGAAGCGGCGATACACTCCACGCCTCCCATAATGAGCCGCTCAGTTTTATCCATATCAGATGTCTCCGCGCCTTTGGCATGCAGGTGCCCCATGGCAAGGAGTGCCTGCCCGGGTTGATATTTGCTTTTAGCCGTTTGATATAGATTCCGATAGAATGCTGCCACACCTTCTGCATACGGATTATCGCAATCGGCGAGGGCAGGATAGTCGCCCATGCGCAGGAATGGGACAGCCAGGCACCATGCTTTTACGCTTCCATCCTTAATAAGCGGGATGATGAGCTTATCGTAATCGATGTTTCCCTCTCCGTCTTTTTCAACCACCCCGACCATATGGATGTTAGCCGATTCGAGCAATGGTTTCGGCGACTCCAGCCGCGATGCGGAGTCGTGGTTGCCTGCCGTGACTACAATTTGGATATCCGGACGGGCATTGCTGGCCCGGTTGAGAAACGTGTAGAATTGCCGGACGGACGCAGCGGATGGATTGGACAGATCAAATACATCCCCGCTGACGAACAATACGTCTACCTCCTCCCGCTGCAACGTCTGCACTAACCAATCCAGAAATTGCTGGTGCTCGTAGACGCGGTCGTACTCGTGAAAAAGCTGACCCAAATGCCAGTCGGCGGTGTGAAGGATGTTCATAAACGGGAACAAATTTACGAAACGAACCTGCTATTCGTCTATTAAATCGGCCTTTTAGTCTAACGTGCTACTTGTTGGTCGATTCATAGCTACCATTTGTCTAAAATCATCCAACCCTGCTGCAACGTTTTTTCCACTTCGTCGTCTTATTTACAAAAAACAATAGTAACAAGAATTTATAATCATAAACAAGATCATCATGAAAACGTTCGTATTAAGCACCCTGATTAGTGTAGCAGCCCTTGGAAATAGTTTTGCCGGAACTCCTACTGACCCCTCGACCGGCAAAAGTGACGTTGCAACCTTGAAAGAAGCGGTTGCCTTCCACGAGTACAACATGGGCGTACTTTATAACCAGTATGACCTCGCGGAAGCACGGATTAGAACCAGCCTTGGCAATCATGCCGACCTGGATCGTGAACATAAATTTTTCGTAGGTGTGTACCAGCAGGACATCGATAAGGGCATCCGCGTGGAACAAAGTAAAAAGGCTATCGACGAAATCAATGCCCGCTATGCCAAGTTGCATGCTGAACGCGATGCCTATGAGGCAAAGAAAATCGCAAAACTGCAAAAGCAATTGGAGGTAGCCCTCAAAAAAGAAGAGAAAGAATTTAACAAAGCAAAAAAGGCGTTAGCTCAAACCGCTGGCACAACACGCTAATACAACACCTCCCATCGAGGTCTAAAATAGTTAACACCGAATAGAAGGCCTTCCCCGTAATGGAGGAAGGCTTTGTGTTTGGATTGACTACACAGATTGTGGCCACAGCAACTCCCTATGGTTAACTCGTATACGCTTTGTATATGCTTCAATCAAAATTGTAGATAGTTTGTCGATCAAAGATGCTGTCCATTCCGGAAATTCATTCCCAACTTTGGGATATGCCAATTCATTGCAGAAATGAAAAGCAACAACAAATTATTGGTTACTAATTGAGCAGAAAATAATTCCGTATGTCAGAGCCGAACTCACTCTACGTGAAGATTGAAATTAAAAAAGAAAGACTCCAAGAATTCCTGGATGGCAAACCGAAGGAGGTAGTGCTCGATGATGACTGGACGGCTTGGTGGGATCTCCATGACATGGTTTCGAAGCCTCCGCTAACAGACATCCAGCCCTATCGACTGGATACAAACCGCACACTGATCGATGAATTTCTGAAGGATACCCGCATGGGAGCCGCCCAACACTACGACGACGCTCCCGGCACGTGGTACCTGATTATTCTTATGTTCAGTGAAAACTACCTCGAAATCCTGCCGATGCTAGCTTGGCTGAAAGATCTCGCACAGTATCAGGAGAAACACCAGCGCGGTACGGCGTTGATTTACGATTTCCTATGGGGAGACGGTTCGGTAATGGCGCAACTGGATTTCTCGGCACAGCAGGCAAACCTGACGAATGCAACCCGCATGTCGGACATTGACGCGGAGGTCCTGAATGAAGCGAACTCAGCGTTGGACACCATGTTGAACGACTTGCAAAAACGCTATAACCACTAAGTGCCCTATTTCGCTATGATCATCATTTCAATAAACCATGAATATGAACCGTATTTTAACGGTTCCTACCCGATCGACGATGACTCGACAGGTAGAAAGAAACAAGTATATCTGGTATTATACCGTGACATTATACGCACGGGATTCAATGAAACCGTCGTCAAAAAGCCGGTTGCCAAGTTTTTCGGGGAGGACGAAGCAGAGATCCCACCACGGAAGTGGACACCGGAAATGAAGGCGCTGGTCCAGCAACAAATCCAGGAAAATCCCGTTCAACGTTACCGCAAAATCACGACTTTGGGCAAGCTGGTCTTTTCCGTAGCGGGACTGCTCGTGATGGTGGGTATTGCGGCCTTCGTTTACGCCGTTTTCGTGTCGGCACCAAAACAAGAAGGTAACCGGGCTGCATTCACACAATTGCCTGAGGTGGGCGACCGCTATTACGGGAGCCTATTCGGGCGGGATTATATGGCCGGAGGTAAATTGCGAGCGGGTTGGGCAATCGTTGAATCGGTGAATCCACAGGATAGCACGATAACGCTGCGTCTTTCGGAAGATATCGGGGATTTTACATTTGAAACCATGCGTGCAGATCACAGCAATTTCGAGGGCCCCACCTTCCACACAAAATTCAGCAGCGGCGGCAGGAAGAACAGGTTCAAAGGCGTTGACACCGATTTCGAATTTGAATCGGCTACCTATCAGGATAATTTTGACGCATATAAAATCCCCGCAAACCATGAATAACCCTGATCTCCTCCAAAATACACCGAATACCCGCGAACGCATACCCGTGGCCAAGGGGGCAAAAGCACTGGCCCGGTTTTTTGAGGCCCAACAATGGACTGTCTACTTTCTGGGTATGCTGACTTTCCTGTTTGGTGCATTGCTGTATTTCTCAGTATCCGGCATGCTTAAAGACAACTCCCCAACTGTGGGGTCGGGATCAAATCCGGAAGTAGTACTGCTGGGAATATCGATTACCGGCTTTGTACTGGTGGCGGGGTTATTGTATCTGCTATACAAACGAGCGGCCAACCTCCCTGCCAAAGAGCAAATGCAATACTACCGGTTGGGAAATATTATGCCCTTGACCCCCGCACAGGCGAAGGCATTGCGGTTGCATATCGTAGAGATGTACCACGGTGGCTTCTGGCTCAAGACGTTGGAATACTACCCGTGTGACATCCGCGTCAATGATCCGAAATTCAAACCCACTTCTTTCTATGTCGCCGACAGGAGTAATTATAGGCAAGGCTTAAATGAAGACTGGGGCGTCGTAAGCAAAGCCCAATACGACAACGTGGTTGAGGAACTCTTTGGCGGTATGCATTCCAAGCCATTCGCACTGGATATGGACTATTTCCTGAACTATAAATCGTACGTACGTGGAGCCACATACGAGGATTTAAAAAACATAGAAAGCCAAAAGGCGAATTTCATCAACCGCCTGGCAGGATTGATCGATAAACCTGCGGCCTACGTAAATGCCTGTTTTGAAGGGCGGCCGGGCAGACCCAAATCCCTCATTTGGGGGTTTGACTTATGGCGCGTAATTCCGATGTCGCGCGAGGCGTTCATGGCCGGCTATATTTCGGAAGCAGATGCCTGGGCCAATATCTTAAAGGCATCAGGCCTCATTTATTACCTGTTTGATAGCTTTGAATCGTTCTACGACAATCTCCGGCTGGGCAATGCATATTGGTCAAATGACCTAAAAGTCACTTCAAAGCGACATGAGATGTGGAAACGATACGATAGGGAGTGCGATTGGCCACAACGGAATTTACCTTGGGCAGCGGAAGAGACACCCGGGATTTCCGAGGAAATGCGTACGGGATTTGCGCAGTACATTAGCCAACGGAATAAGTCGCATAATGAAGTCGGATTCCGATTCAGCGATCAATGCGAAGACGAAGGGAAATGAATGGACAACGGGAACGTGTTTATTCACGAACTCCGTACATCAGAATTCTTTTGAACGGATAAACTGCGGGAAACGAAGCAAAATAGGTTTGTATCCTTTGTATAAACGCCGTCTTTACTAATTCTTGCGCCGCCTCATCCAGTCGCTCCATATAAGGAATAAGTGCAGAACCGGAAATAAATTCATACAGTTCTGTTTCGCTCTTTGCAATGATCGGGTAGACTTTTAACGAAACATCCAGGTCTTGTAGTCCGCTATCAAACAGCAGCTTTACGTAATCATCTATTGTCAACACGGGCGAAATCTGGATAAACCCGCCCAGCAAATCAGCAAACGGTTTTTCGGATACCAGTTCAAGCAGCAATTGGTTCAGCACATTTTCCCTCTGAAAGGGCATCTGCACCGCAAATTGTCCACCCGGATGTAATTTAGCAATCAGTTTCGGAAACAACTCCCGATGGTTATCTGACCACTGGAGTGCTGCATTGCTAAAAATCAGATCCCATGTTGATGTGGATTGGGCAAATTCCTCAATGGTAGCCCTTTCAAAATGCAGGTTATCTTTCTCAAACCGACGGGATTCCGTGAGCATTTCTTCCGAACAATCAATGCCCAGAAAATTTGCGTTTTTAAATTTGTCCGCTAGGAATGACGTCGGTTCACCGGTTCCGCAGCCAACATCTACACCGTTTTTCAGATTTTCCGCTGAAATGAAATTTAGCAGATCGAAGAACGGTTGGTAACGGATTTGCTTAAACCGATTATATCGTTGTGGATCCCAGGGCATGTATGTGTCTTTTTACAATAGTACGTAAATTCTGTCTTATTTGCCCCTCTATATTGTCGCGTTTGTCATCGTAATAACTAGGCAATGTATCCTATTTTTGATTTTGTAAACTGAATGACGGACTCCTAAAAGCAAAAAGTTATGGACACTCCCTTATCATCCCAATTGAATCTGATCCTTCCTGCCTACAGGATGCATACACAAAGTTTCCTGAATGTGCTGGATGGTATTTCGGAAGAAGATGCGTTAAAACGAATTGAGGGCAGAACCAATCACATCGTCTGGATGGCGGGGAATTTTGTCAATATGCGCTATGGCCTGGCGAATGTATTGGGCAGTAAAGAGCCCGATCCGTACAACGATTTATTTTTTCGGGCCAAAGCACTGGACGAAAACAACACCTACCCCACGCTAAAAGAACTTAAAGAGAATTTTCACAAGGTATCCCCGTTTATTTATAATGCGCTGCTAACGATTACCGATGCCCGATTGAGCGAAGAATTTCCGTTACACATGAATGTTTCTTTTTTCCCGGAAACGGTACTCAACTTTGTCGGTATGTGCATCGGCAGGGAAGACTATCTCAGTGGCCAAATGGGCTTGATGCGCAGGATACTGAATTATCCGGGCATGAAGTACGAAGTGGATGAGCACATAACATATTGAAACGGGATACGCTCTTAATTGAGAACATTCCCTTAGCGTAATTGTTGTATCAGAAACTCGTTAGCAACGAGTGCTGGCCAAGCACCGGCCACAATCAAATGCTAATTTACGTTTCATGCCGGAAGGGCCATCTATCGTTATATTGAGAGAAGCTGTGGAAGCTTTGCACCTGGAGGGGCATCAGATCCGTGCAGTGGAGGGCAACAGCAAAATCGACCAATATGTATTGCTGGGAAAAACCGTAGTAAGCTTTCGTTCCTGGGGCAAACATTTCCTGATTTGTTTCAAAGCACATACCCTCCGGGTCCACTTTCTTTTATTCGGGAGTTACCGCATCAACGAACGAAAACCTTCTCCTGTCAGACTAAGTTTACAGTTTGAAGCCGATGAGCTGAACTTTTATGCATGTTCTGTAAAGCTCTTCGATAAACCGGTCCATGAAATTTATGACTGGTCTGGCGATATCATGGCCGATGAATGGAATGCTGCAAAGGCATTGGAAAAGCTGAAACGCTTGCCCGGTATGCTTGCCTGTGATGCTTTGCTGAATCAGGATATATTCGCCGGAAGCGGAAACATCATCAAGAATGAAGTGCTATTCCGTATCCGGGTGCACCCCTTGTCGGTTTTAGGAGCGCTACCCAATGCTAAATTAGCAGAGATGGTGCAGGAAGTCCGGAATTATGCGTTTCAGTTTCTTCATTGGAAGAAAGAATTTACGTTAAAGAAACACTGGTTAGCACATACCAAAAAGACATGTCCACGGTGTTACATCCCCTTCACTAAGGCCCATACAGGCAAAACCAACAGAAGGAGTTTTTTCTGTAGCAACTGTCAGGTGCTTTACCCCAATTAATCCGCGCAATTGTAACTAATTTTAATACTTTTGGCAGTACTTAGCACGCCAATTAAAATAATACATGATAAAATACCCTTGCGTGGTGCTTCTCGTTTTTGCCTGCCTGCAATCCAGGGCGCAGGATGAACGGAAAGAAGTAGTCACTTTTGAAGATGCTTACAAACGCGTATATCATATCACCCGGCTTAACGGAGAACGCCTCAAAATAGATGGAAAATTGGACGAAGATGTATGGCAGGACGACGGTGAATGGTCTGAAAAATTTTCCCAGGTTATTCCTTTTGAACGCGTATACACAGCTTCGTGGACGCGCATGAAGATTTTCTACGACGATCAGCATATCTACATAGGTGTTTATTGCAAAGATCAGCATCCTGAAACCATGAATGCTTTTATCGGGAACCGGGATGACAACAGTAACGGGGACCTGATCAGCATCGCATTTGATACGTATCACGATTACCGAGTGGCTCCGGAATTCAACATCAACTTAGGGGGAAATAAAACAGACCTGACGGTTACAGACAAACTTTCGGTAAACCTAAGCTGGAATGCGGTTTGGGAAGGACGGACACACATCAACCTATCGGATTCGAGCTGGACAGCGGAGCTCCGCATTCCATTCAGCCAACTGAGGTATAACCAGAAGGACACGGATGGAATATGGGGATTGCACGTGAGGCGCATCATCCGCAGGAATAATGAGGTACAAAACTGGAGCCTGATTCCCATCAAGAATAACGGACACGTCTTTTCCTTTGGTGAAATGCATGGCTTAACTGACCTGCCCAAACCCCGGGGGGTGGAATTTATGCCCTATGTGATGGGTAAACATACAGTCGAACCCCAAATACCCCAAAGTCCTTTTCAGAAAGGCCGCCAATGGAACGGAAGCGCAGGTCTAGATGCAAAAGTAGCCCTGCAGGATTTTACATTGGATCTCACCATCAATCCCGATTATGGCCAGGTGGAGCTGGATCCCTCCGTGATGAACCTATCTGCTTATGAGGTGTTCTACGACGAAAAAAGACCCTTTTTCCTCGAGGGAAAGCATATCCTGGAATTTGACAACAACGCTGAGGGGATGATGTTCTATTCCCGCAGGATCGGTGCCATGCCCTTCTACCAACCCCAGGGTATAGACAACGTCGAGAATTTTGCCAGCACCCCTACCTTCATCCCCATCATCGGTGCCCTGAAATTAACCGGAACAAACCGGAAGGGGCTGACCGTGGGGTTGCTGGAAAGTGTTACCGCCCAAACCTCGTCAAAAGTGATGCGCAACGGGATATACGACCGAGAAGTGACCGAACCGCTGACTAATTATACCGTTGCGCGGATTCAGAAAAACTGGAATGGAAATACCCTATTGGGGGGTATGGTGACCGCCGTAAACCGGAATCTGACAAAAAAGCATCTCCAGGATGCCATGATCGGCAACGCATTCACGGCAGGCGTGGATGTAACCCAATATTTCGCAAACCGCCTTTATTACATCGATGCGAAAGGCATGTTCAGTACCCTGCATGGGTCGCCGGAAGCTTTGTTAAAAACGAAAACAAATGCGGTACACTATTTCCACCGGGAGTCCGGAGCCGGCTATCTGAACCTTAGTCCGGATAGCCGCTCGATGCATGGAACCGGTGGTTATGTAAAAGTGGGGAAAAAAGGTAACGCGCAATGGAACTTCTCCCAGCTATTCAGTTGGTCATCACCCGGATTTGACCTCAACGACGTGGGATACATGAGGCAATCGGACTATAAGCTGAACGAAACGGAAATTGCTTTCCGGAAAACCGATCCCTGGGGTCCGTTCCGATTTGCAGGAATCAACCTGACCCAGAAAAATATCTGGAATTACGGCGGTGACGCAATCAACAACGATGTGGCTATCCGTTGGCGTAGCTTGAGCATAAAACACCGGATCGAGATGGATGTGAAGGAAACCTTTAGTTGGAATACTGTGGATAGCCGCCGACTACGGGGAGGACCGGATATGCGGTATAACGCAAACTTCGAAACCAATATCAGCGTAAACTCTGACCGGGCAAAACGGGTGGTGTATAAACTGATTTATGACGGCCGGCATTACCTGGCCGAGGAAACGGGGTATAACCAGGTACATCCGAGCTTGATTTTCCGCATTGGAAACCACATGCGCCTGACCGGACAATTTGATTATGCTTGGAATGCCGATAACCTGCAATACGTAAGCAGCGTACAGCCGCCTGCCGATACGGATGGTCAAACGGAATATGTGATGGGCCGGATGAAGCAGAAAACGTATGGGGTGACCGTGAATATACAGGTCAATGTCACGCCGGATATCTCGATCCAATACTATGGTTCTCCGTTTACGTCGGTGGCAAAATACGACAACTTCAAACTAGCGGCTGATACACGGTCACGTAGCTATTCCAACCGATTCTATCGGATTGCCGACAATGACATCAGTTTGAACGATGGCCATTATTTTGTCGATGGCAGTAATGGCCAGCTATCGTTTAAAAATCCGGATTTCAGTTTCAATGAACTCCGTTCCAACCTAGTTGCCCGCTGGGAATACCTTCCCGGTTCGACGCTTTACCTGGTATGGCAGCACAACCGATCTTATCAGGACATTATCTATCACCCCGGGTGGGAAAGCAACCTGGACCGGATGTTCGGACTGCCGGCCACGAACACGTTCATGATAAAAATCAACTATTGGTTTAACCGCTGATGAGGATGACGGTTTCTCAAATAATCCCGTGCAGCGGCCCGCCAGCCGCTCCCAAAGCGTCCACCCGTTTTTCCACATCGGGATCTTTGATCAATTCGGGTGCATGATGGGGCTTTTTGCGCGCATCGATGATCAGTGGTCCACGGCACCCCCAATGTTTGTGTTGAATAAAGCTTCCTACGCCATGAATGTCGTGGGAAGGGTTACTTCGGGTAAAGGCAATCCAGACTAAGTTGTTTACACCGGCAGCCGTAAACGCCGCATCGTCGCACAGCACCATCAAAGCGATGCCCGATAAATCCTGGTTTTCAATCTCCCCGCACCAAGTTTCAATGCGTTCCGTTTCAGTTGCGTCATCAGCATAGGAAGGTGCTTCGACGGCCAGGATACCCGGCAATGCAAGCTTACCGGCAGCAAATGGCCGGGGTAGCTCGAAACCTCCGGGCAACTCACTCCATAGCGTACGCTTCGCCCCACCCGCAGCGGCAAATACCACTTTAGAACCCGCGTTCAGCCCATCACCCGAATAATCCAGTGTATCGATGGTGGTCCGGGTATGGAAATGCAGGTCGCGGCTGAAATCCATCCGCTCAAATATGTGCTTCAGGAAGCCCGGGATATCGTGTATATTGAGTTGCGGATCGTCTTCGTGTGCGGCGATAAAAAGGTATTTGGCAAGGCTCAATTGATTCTTGCCCAATATCTGATTGGCAATGGTAAGAATTTCCTGCGGCCGGTCGGTTTTGAGATAAGGGGTATAGCGCTCGCTTCCAACGGCAAAAAGCAGTGGGTGCACACCCGCCGCGTCTACGGCATGAACGGCATGGAGGCCATTTATTTCCTGTGGAATGGCCGAACCGGTAATCTCGTGGATCAACGCACCGAAACTGGTATCCTCCTGCGGTGGCCGCCCTACTACGGTAAACGACCAGATCGGATTGGGACGGTGGTACACCTTATGCACGTGCATTAATGGAAAGGGATGGATCAGGCTGTAATACCCCAAGTGATCCCCAAAAGGACCTTCGGGCTTGTTTTCCTGTGGATAGACGGTTCCCGTGATTACAAAATCAGCATCCGCGGAAATACAGAATCCTTCGTCGTCGTAAAAATACCGGAAACGCCTGTTACCCAATGCACCGGCAAATGTCAGCTCGGATAATCCTTCAGGTAGTGGCATCACTGCCGATAATGCATGTGACGGAGGGCCACCTACGAAAATGCTTACTTTTAAAGGTCGCCCCAGTGCATTGGCCTTGGTCTGGTGCACGCCAATACCCCGGTGGAGTTGGTAGTGGAGGCCGACTTCGGTATCGGTCATGTAATCATTCCCCGCCAACTGAATGCGGTACATGCCCAGATTGGCATGCATGACACCGGGTTTAGTCGCGTCTTCGGTATATACCTGCGGCATGGTCACAAAAGGACCACCATCCATCGGCCAGTTAACAATCTGCGGCAAATGGCTGATACGGGTCGTATTGTGCAGGATCGGTGCTCCGCTTTTCTTCTTCCAGGGAAGTGCAGACAGTGCGGTGGATGCCACATGGGCATAACGCAATGGCTTTTTCAGCGCCCGCATGGGATCGGACTTGACGTCTACCAGTACCTTGATCTTATCCAGGGTATCGCGGAACATAAAACGTGACCGCTCCAACGTGCCGAATAGGTTGGAAACCGCCGGAAATGGGCTGCCTTTGATGTTTTCAAACAGCAATGCCGGTCCCTGTGCGTCGTATACACGCATATGGATGGCTGCCATTTCCAAATACGGGTCTACCTCCTGGCGGATACGGATCAAGTGTTTGTGACGCTCCAGGTCGCTAACGCATTCGGCAAGGCTCGTATATCCCATATTGTTTGCTATTATTGGACAAAGATAGCCGATCCGTGTACTTAATCAATCCAATTTGTTAAATTCGCCACGGAAACAGGAAAAGAGAAGATAGATACCGATGCAACTCACCAAGCTTGAGATAAAGGGTTTCAAAAGTTTCGGCGATAAAATAACCATCCATTTCAACGAAGGGGTCACCGCCATCGTGGGGCCAAATGGATGCGGAAAATCCAATGTAGTGGATGCAATCCGCTGGGTGCTGGGTGAGCAGAGTACCCGCATGCTGCGTTCGGAAAAGATGGAAAATATCATCTTCAACGGCACCAAAAACCGTAAAGCGGCCAACCTTGCCGAAGTATCACTCTCGTTTGACAACACCAAGAACATCCTGCCCACGGAGTTTTCTCAGGTAACCATCACACGGAAACTCTACCGAAGCGGCGAAAGCGAGTACCGGCTCAACGATGTAAAATGCCGGCTCAAAGATATTACCGACCTCTTTCTGGACACCGGTATCGGCGCCGATACATATTCCATTATCGAGCTTAAAATGATCGATGAAATCATCAACAACAAGGAAAATTCGCGCCGGAACCTGTTTGAAGAGGCTTCGGGTATTTCCAAGTACAAAGTCCGCAAGAAACAGACCCTCGGCAAACTGAAAGATACGGAAAGTGATTTGGAGCGGGTGGATGACCTCCTGTTCGAAATTGAAAAAAACCTAAAAACACTGGAAAACCAGGCCAAAAAGACCGAACGGTACTACCGCCTCAAAGAACAGTATAAAACACTCAGCATCGCGCTGGCTTCCTACCGCATCGCCCACTTCAGTGAATCGCTGGCCAAGATCGAGGAACAGGAGCTGGCACAACGTACGGAACAGACACGCATAAATACAGAAATCGCTACGTTGGAGGCGCAGCTTCAACAGCTAAAACAGGAAAGCCTGGCCAAGGAGAAAAACCTAGCCACCCAGCAGAAAGCAACCAACGAATACGTCGCAAAAATACGTGCCTACGAGAGTGATAAAAAGGTCAAAAACGAGCAGCTACGGAACCTGCAGGACAAAGAGATCCGCCTGACTAATGAGCTCACTCAGGACAAACAGCAGCTCAACCACGCGTTATACAACATCAAGCGGCTCAACGAAGAGCAGCTCGTGGAACAGACCAAGTTGGATGGCATTGCCGCCACACTGCAACTACAAAAGGGAGAAGTGGATGAACTCCGCGGCCAACAGCAAACCGCAAAAAATAAATTGGATGCCACCGTACGCCAACAAAACGAGTTGCAGAACGAAATCTACAAGCTCGAAAAGGAAATTGCCGTGCTGCGTATACAGCACGATGCACTGGAACAGGAAAGCGTCCGGAACATAACGGATGCCGAATCAAAGGCTTCGGAACTTGACCAGTTCAACGCATTGGTTGATCAGTTGGAAGGACAAATAGAAGCACTGCAAACAGAATACGATGCCACGGTGCAATCGGAAAGCGAACTCCAACAGCAAATTACCGATACGGAAACGGCCATCCAAGTGCTTAAGGATGAGCTGATCCGGGACAACCGGCAGCTCGACGCGAAGCAGAACGAATACAACCTGACGAAGTCATTGGTCGACAACCTCGAAGGTTTCCCGGAATCCATCCGCTTCCTCCGTAAAAATGCGGGGTGGAAAAAGCAATATCCGTTGTTTTCAGACATTCTATTTTGTCAGGAAACCTACCGCATCGCCATTGAAAACTACCTAGAACCTTATATGAATCACTATGTGGTGCAACGTCAGGACGAGGCGGTGCACGCCATCCGGCTGCTCAGCGATGCGGCACGCGGACGGGCCAATTTCTTTGTACTTGACGCCCTTGGCGATATACAGGCACCCAATAGCATTCCTTCAATCGACGACCGGCTGACCCCCGCATTGGATATCATCAGCGTGGAAGCGCAATACCTCCCCCTGTGCCGCCGATTACTGCATAACGTGTTTCTGCTCCAGACAAACGACGAAAAGACGCTGGAAAGCAGTCTGCCCACCGAAGACATCGTCATCCTGCACAAAAGTGGCAAATTCAGTAAAAACAGGGGCGGCATGGCCGGCGGATCCGTGGGTCTGTTCGAAGGGAAACGCATCGGACGTGCCAAGAACCTTGAAAACCTGGCCAAGGAAATCAAATCGCTGAGCAACCAGATCGCCAGCCGTCAGCAAAAACTGGATGACGACACCCAGCGATTGGGGAGCCTGAAGGGAAATTCACAAAAGACCCGCATAGGGGAATTGGGTCAGCAACTCAACCGGCTCAACAACGAGCTTGTGTCTGTAAAAACCAAGCAGGAACAATACCAGGCATTCATCGCCAACAGCCAGAACCGTAAGCAGGATATCGAGCAGAAAATGGCTGCTATTACCCGTGAGCTCAAAGAGGCAGAACCGCGGTTGGAGACCTTACAAGTTGATAAGGAAGAACAAGGCACCGTATTACAGGAAATGCAACATGCATTCCAGGAACTTTCCGAAGTACTCACGGAAAAATCATCGGCCTATAACCAAGAAAACATACGCTTTCACCAGCAACAGAACAAGGTATCCGGGATTGATAAGGATCTTGAATACCGGGAAAGCTTACGGGAGACCTATGAAACCCGGATTGCTAAAAATATGGCGGAATACGAACAGGTACAAGCGGATATCAAGGATACGCTTCAACATGTCGATGATTCGGATGAGGATCTGATTGCCATGTATGCACAGAAAGAAGCCTATGAAAAGGGCTTGCAGGACGTAGAAGAAGACTACTATGCTTCCCGCGGTAAAATCAATGAAACCGAGGAACAGATTACCCGGTTGCGTCGCCAGAAAGAACAGGTCGACTTCTTATTCGACGAGCTGCGTGACAAAAAGACCAATTTAAAATTAGATCTTAATGCGCTCAAAGAACGGCTATCGGTTGAATTCTCCATCGATATCACCGAATTGATGTCGAACCATACGGAAGAAAGCGACACCGGCTTGCAACAGCCCGAAGAAGACGAAGAAACGCTGCGGTTTAAAACGGAAAAACTACGGAGGCAACTGGACGAATTCGGCACCATCAATCCGATGGCAATGGAAGCCTACCAGGAGATGAACGAGCGTTATACCTTTATCGTCAAGGAAAAACAGGATCTGCTAGATGCCAAAAACTCACTCCTGGAAACGATTCAGGAAATCGACGATACCGCACGGGAAAAGTTCATGGAAGCGTTTACCAAGGTACGCGAGAATTTCATCACGGTATTCCGCTCGTTGTTCAATGAAGAAGATACATGCGATTTAATACTCAGCAATCCGGAAAGCCCGCTGGAATCCGACATCGACATCATGGCCCGGCCCAAAGGCAAACGGCCGCTTTCCATCAATCAGCTTTCCGGAGGTGAAAAGACGCTGACATCCACCGCGCTCTTGTTTTCGCTGTATCTGTTAAAGCCAGCCCCCTTCTGCATCTTTGACGAAGTAGATGCACCGCTGGACGATACCAATATTGACAAGTTCAATAACATCATCCGCAAGTTCTCGGACCAGTCCCAGTTCATCATCGTATCGCACAACAAACGCACCATTGCCAGCACAGACATTATCTACGGGGTAACGATGGTCGAACAAGGTGTATCACGTGTGGTGGCCGTAGATATGCGGGAAGTCGCATAGCATAAATAGCTTATCGTCCATGTTTTATCAGTTATACCGGTTGGCATAGTCCACCGGCGATAATCCGGCAATCCGTTTGAAGATATCCCGGAACACCTTCGGGTCTGTATAGCCCCACGTCATACATGACATCCGCAACCAGCTTGCGACCCCATTACTACCTATCTATCAACCATGAATGGATTTTCGGCAACCAGCTTTCGATGGTACGGCGGTAGCGGGCTAACCGGTCCCAAACCCACCTATTGGGGTCTTTGCCTGCTTCTCCACAATCAAACACCTGGCACGAACGAAGGAACCTCTTATATAAACCGAATAAAAAGATAATACGAAGTAACTTATTATATTTCAGTAAGAAATATTCAAAATAAAGATGCCCCCAAATTTCGACGGCAAAAGAGTTATCTCCGATAGCCAATGACGTTCCATACCCTGTTATATAATCTGCCTGTATGGAACCAATCAGGGAAGCCACCGAGTTCGTGGACTGAACCGCTACAGCATGTTTGAAGGCATCGTTATTTACGATACGCACAAGCCCCTCATTAAGCTCAACGATTACCTCATACCCACCGACTTTGTACCGACGCTCCATTCACATGCAAATTGATAGTTTATATAACCTACTTATAAATTTGATTGACAATAGCATACAAGTGTAATTTAACTTATAATTAAGACGATAATATGCCACTTGAGAGGCATGAAAAAATGTCAGCATGTTAATTGTCTTTTGTCGTAACCATTTATTAACTTCGTATTCCAGTTTTTTGAAACCCATTTTCAGGGAGTTTGTACTTACTAGGCAAGCCCATCGTATTGTTAACATCAAAAATTTATTCAATATGGGAAAAGGAGATAAGAAAACCAAACGGGGCAAAATTGTAAAAGGTACCTATGGCAAAAGAAGGCAAAGTGCCAAGAAGCGGAAAAAGAAATCGGCAGCCGATACTGAGAATACTGCAGAATAAGTCTTAGGTTGTCAACCGTTGCCTTACGACTTCGTAAAGGGCAACACCTGCCGACACCGAAACGTTAAGTGATGCGATCGATCCGGCCATGGGAATTTTTGCCAGGTGATCGGCTATGCGGATAAGTTCGTCCGAGATGCCGTGTTCTTCCGAGCCCAACACCAATGCGGTTGGCACTGTGTAATCCAGTTGATATAAGTTGTCGGTTGTTTTTTCTGTACATGCTATCAATTGGATTCCCGATTCCTGCAAAAAACGGGCGGTTTTGGCCAAACTGTCTTCCCGGCAAACATTGATTTTAAACAATGCCCCGGCTGAAGTCTTTATGGCATCCGGGTTAATTTCGGCAGAACCTTTTTTTGGTACGATGAGTGCATGTACACCTGCGCATTCGACAGTACGTGCGATAGCACCTATGTTACGTACGTCCGTAACTCCGTCAAGGATGAGAAGCAGCGGCACTTCTCCCCTTTCGTAGATGGACGGTACCAGGTCTTCCGTCCGCTGATAGGTAATCGGTGAAATGACCGCAATGACTCCTTGGTGATTTTTGCGCGTCATGCGATTAAGTTTTTCGACCGGGACCTGGTGATAGGTGATGCCGTATTGCTTAAGCACCTGTTTCAGTTCAACGAGCAGTTGACCACTAAGCCCACGCTGAACAAAAATAGATTCAATCTCTTTCCCGCTGTCTATGGCTTCGATGACCGCACGTATCCCATATACCTGCTGATTCGCTTCTCTTCTTTCATGACGGTCGTACCGCTGTTGTTGGTGCATGCTTATTTATTGAATTTGTGGGCGCAAGTTACGGATATTATACCAATTTAGCCGGTATCATTAGACCACGAAACGTATCACAATAGTGGCGGGGTGTAACTCCTTGCTATTTGGCAAATTAAAACGGCATCCCATTCGATTCCGCATCGGTTGAAAGTATTACTATTATTCCAGTACGGTTAAGCTTTGTTGAATGATATGAATGCATTCGTCCAATTGTTCCCTTGTAATGACGAGTGGAGGCGCAAAACGGATCTTATCGCCGTGCGTTGGCTTGGCAAGCAGTCCGTTAACTTTCAGTACCAGACAAAGTTCCCAAGCTGCTTCCGGATTTTCGTGATGGATGACAATTGCATTCAGCAATCCCTTCCCTCTGATCTGTTTGATGTTAGGATGATGGAATTGCTGTAATTGTTCGCGGAAATATTCACCTAGCTCTGCCGCACGCTCCGCCAATTTCTCATCCTTGATTACCTCTAACGCCGCTATTGCTACCCTGCATGCCAACGGATTGCCGCCATAGGTCGAGCCATGTTCACCCGGTTTAATACATAACATGATGTCGTCATCTGCCAATACCGCAGAAATGGGTAACGTGCCGCCGCTAAGTGCTTTGCCCAATATCAGAATATCCGGACGTACCTCCTCGTGGTCGCATGCCAGCATCTTGCCGGTACGGGCTAGCCCCGTCTGGATTTCGTCTCCGATGAACAACACATTCGACCGTTTGCACAGGTTGTATGCCGCTGCGAGGTACCCATCTTCCGGCACATACACCCCAGCCTCACCCTGAATCGGCTCTACCAGAAATCCTGCCACATTGGGATCTGCTAACGTAGTTTCCAGGGCGTCCAGGTTGTTATAGGGAATCACCTCATAGCCGGGCATAAACGGCCCAAAGCCATCGCGCGACGACGGGTCAGTACTGAACGATACCACGTTCAGCGTGCGTCCGTGGAAATTGCCTTCTACCGTAACGATTTTGGCCTGATTGGCCGGTATTCCTTTCTTATCGTAACCCCACCGACGGGCGAGTTTCAATGCCGTTTCAACCGCTTCCACTCCACTGTTCATGGGCAACACTTTGCCGTATCCAAAATAGTGGGTAATATATTCGGCATATTCGCCTAACAAATCACTGTGGAACGCTCGCGAGGTCAGCGTAAGCTTTTGCGCCTGATCTACCAACGCTTTTACAATTTTCGGATGGCAATGTCCTTGGTTTACGGCAGAATAACCGGAAAGGAAATCGTAGTAACGTTTTCCTTCCACATCCCAAAGGTAAACCCCTTCACCCCGCTCCAAAACCACCGGCAACGGGTGGTAGTTGTGGGCGCTGTACGCCAATTCTTTTTCGATGAATTGCCGGGTTTTTGAAAGATTACCCATCGTTGGTGACATGTTCCAAAATTAACATTCTTTCCGGAAACCAGATAACGGAATCCGCACAAACTGAAAAATCAAGGTGTATCCGGGTCGCTGAGAAAAATGGTATCTTTGCATTATTCAATAAGATATCAACATGAATAAGCAATATCTTACCGACTTTTTTCTTCGCCTTCCTATTGCGATGTCATTTCTGGGCCACGGTTTGGTGCGGCTCCCCAAACTTGATGGGTTTGCCTCAGGCATGGCCGAACAATTTGCAGCAACTCCGCTTCCCTATGGACTGGTAGTTGTTTTTGGCTACGCATTAGCAATTGCCGAATTCCTGATCGGGGTGTGGCTCATCAGCGGACGTTGGTTTAACTACGCGCTGATGGCCGGATTGACAACCATGACTCTCCTTATCTTCGGCAGCTCACTTATTGAAAACTGGAATGCGGTATCGATACAGTTGATCCATAGCATGTATCTCGCTGGTCTGCTGATCTATCAGGGCATATGCAGGGCCACACAGGAGGCACACGCTTAATGCTTTTTGACCGGCAGCCTGCACCGCCCGGTAGTGGCTTGAGTAAGCAAACATTATGGCTGATGACGGTCGGTGCCGGGCTTGTCGTGGCCAACAACTATTATAATCAGCCCCTATTGGGCTTGATTGCCCGTGACTTTGACGTTTTGGAAAGCGAAGTCGGCATTGTGTCCATGTTGACGCAAATCGGTTATGCCTTTGGACTGTTTTTTATTGTTCCGTTGGCCGATATGTTTTACCGCAGACGGGTGATATTGACGATTTTTCCGTTTATTCCGCTTTCCCTGCTGCTGGCGACCTTCAGTTGCTCATTACCCTGGCTGGCGGCCGCGAGCTTTCTGATCGGACTGAGTTGCGTGATACCACAGCTGTTTGTTCCAATGGCTGCTACACTCGCCACACCCGATAAAAAAAGTCATTCCATTGGCTTGGTTATGAGTGGCCTATTGATTGGGGTACTCGCTTCGCGTATCATCAGCGGGATAATCGGCGAATACCTAGATTGGCGCCATATGTTTTTTTTCGGGGCGGTCGTAATGGTTGTTTACTGGATTATTCTGATCCGGCAATTGCCTGAGGTTGCTCCTGCTTTCCATGACGGTTACGCCGCACTGATGCGATCACTTCGCCAGTACCTCCGGTCGGACCCCGAACTGCGGTTAGCTTCGTGGCGGGGCGCATGCAGTTTTGCTACGTTTTCTGCATTTTGGACCACATTGGTGTTTCACTTGGAAGGACCGCCCTTCCATGCTGGGAGCGGAATAGCCGGTGCATTTGGGATTTTAGGGGTAACCGGAGCGGTCGTTCCGGCCATACTGGGTAAACGGATTGACCAGCTCAATAAAAACCGTGTCATTGTGACCATGTGCGCCATTTCGCTGCTCTCGTGGCTTTTGCTGGGCGGTCCCGGAGCCAACAGCTACCTCGCATTGATTATCGGTGTATTATTAATTGACATGGCCCTGCAAGCCATCCACCTAACCAATCAGGCCATCATTTTTGCACGGCATCCGGAAGCTACGAACCGCGTGAATACCATTTATATGACCAGTTACTTCATCGGTGGCTCTTTAGGCACTTTCGTTGCCGCCTTGGCATGGCAGTATTTAGGCTGGACAGGCGTCTCTGTTGTGGGGATCGGTTGTTCAATCCTGATGCTGGCCGGCCACCTTTTATTCCATCGCAAGACCTAACAAGCTACCTTCCGTCATCGTATTGTCGTATTTTACCCATCTACTTCGGAAAGCAAGTTTCAGTCGTTACTTTTGGTGACAGTGTTAACTTTTATGCACACCGTCACCAAATGGGAATATCTGAACGTAAGCAACGGCAATTAGAACAAGTTCGCTCAGCCATACTGGCGCAATCGTGGCAAATCGTGGAAGACGAGGGTTGGGATGCACTTTCCATCCGTCGGATTGCCGATGCCATTGAGTACAGCACACCCGTTGTTTATAAACACTTCGAAAGCAAGGAAGCCATTCGGAGTGCTTTTTCAAAGGAAGGCTATGCGCTGCTAGCCGACCGGCTCCATCAAGCGAAAAAGACGCACGACCGACCGACAGATCAATTGATGTCCCTCTCCAATGCTTATTGGACGTTTGCCGAGGAGCATCCGAAGTATTATCAGATTATGTACGGACTGGGCATCCCTACCTGCGATATGGTCCGGGAAACGCGTGAGATCATGCAGGTCAGTACCGTTTTTCATCAAACCATTGAAGCGGCCATAAAGGAAAGCAAACAACCGGACGCCGACGTACATCTTAAAGCAATGACTTTTTGGTCAATTCTTCACGGGCTTGTCGCCATGACGATGGTATCTCCGGGCGATCCAAAGACTGCGAAGCTTATCCTGGAAGATGCCGTTGCGGGATTTATCAAGGCATTGGCATCGTAACATTGAATCTCAAACTCAAATCTTATATCTCAAATCTCATATCTCATTATCCTCAAAATGCAATTAATAGAAACATTGAAATGGCGGTACGCCACAAAAAAGATGAACGGCCAAATCGTTCCCCAAGAAAAAATAGATAGCATATTGGAGGCTGCCCGATTGGCTCCTACTTCTTCCGGACTGCAACCTTTTAAGATCCTTGTGATTACCAACCCGGAATTGAAAGCAAAAATCCAGCCGGTAGCCTTCGGGCAAACACAGATTGTGGACAGTTCGCACCTTTTGGTATTCGCAGCGTGGGATAAATACACGGCGGAACGGATCGATGCCGTATTCGCACATACTGCCGTTGAACGCGGTATCCCCGCCAGCTCGTTTGATGACTATACCACACGTCTGAAAAACATGTACCTGAATCAATCCGCGCAAACGAATTTTGAGCATGCTGCCCGCCAGGCATACATCGCTTTTGGGCTTGCGATCGCGGCGGCAGCCGAGCTTCAGGTGGATGCAACACCCATGGAAGGGTTTGACAATGCCGCACTTGATGAATTACTTGGACTGCCTGAACAGGGATTGAAAAGCGTAACCTTATTACCTTTGGGTTACCGGGATCAAGAAAACGATTGGTTGGTAAACCAGAAAAAGGTACGTACACCGAAAGAAGAGCTGGTGTTGAAACTTGCTTGATTAAGCTGAACAATTATTTCAAAGGCCTGGGGTGTCAATGGATTAGGTTTTCTTTGGCACCCCTTTATCAAAATAACGAATGATGAAACCTGCATAAATTACCCTAATAGAACGTGAAAATAATTTATTCAAATGAAAATAGAAGTTTGGTCTGACATTGTCTGTCCGTTTTGCTACATCGGCAAACACAATTTTGAAACCGCATTACAGCAGTTTGAGGAGGCTCAATCCATCGAACTGGAATGGAAAAGCTTCCAGCTTGATCCTGAATTACCAAAGGGTACAACCTATACCAATACCTACCAATACTTAGCCGAACGAAAAGGAATGAGTATTGCACAGGCGAAAGAAATGACTTCGGGTGTGGCCATGACGGGCAAAAATGCCGGTGTGACGCTTAATTTTGAAAAAGCGGTGGTCGCAAACACATGGGATGCTCATCGGCTGGTACATCTCGCACAATCAAAAGAAGCGGGCAGCCGGGTGAAAGAAGCCTTGTTCAAAGCGCATTTCACCGACGGAAAAGACATCAGCGATCCGGATACCCTGGTTGCAATCGGCATGGAAGCCGGCCTGGACGAAACAGCGGTAACCACGATGCTTGGCAGCGATGAATACGGATACGAGGTAACGCAGGATATACTGGAAGCCCGGAATATCGGGGTTCGCGGGGTTCCTTTTTTTGTATTTAATCGTAAATACGCCGTATCGGGCGCACAACCAGCAGAAGTTTTTCTGCAGACCCTGAAAAAGGCTGTTGCTGAATGGCGTGCGGCAAACCCGGATATATCCCTCGACGCAACGGAGGGCCCATCATGCAGTCCAGACGGAGCCTGTGGTTAAAATTTGTTACATTGCACATTAATTAGAATTAATCTATGTGTTTTTAAAACAAAACACTAACTTTGGTTGTATATTAAGCTGTAAAATCAAATCTTTTAACCATTATGGCAACGACCAATAGAAGAAAATTTTTACGTACGACCATCGGCTTTTCGGCGGCAACCGTTGCTACCACGGCCCTGGGTGTAAACCCATTGAATACGCTGGTGAGCTGCAGTTCACCGAATTCCTCCGGTAAGTCATCCGGGGAATCAAGCGGTGCCCCGCTGGAATTTTCACAGGAACCGTTAGGCTATGAATACAATGCCCTGGAACCTCACATCGATGCGCGGACGATGGAAATACACTACACCAAGCATCACACCGCCTATATTACCAATGTAAACGATGCCATCAAAGAAGAAGGAATTACCTATTCTACACCGGAGGAATTGTTTGCCAATATCTCAAAAGTCTCTGCCAAGGCACGTAATAACGGTGGCGGAGCTTGGAACCATACCTTTTTCTGGAAGTCGCTGCGGGCACCGGCAGATGGTAATGCCCCTGCAGGTGCGTTGATGGACGCAATTAACGGTGCATTTGGCTCTTTCGATCAATTCAAGGAGCAGTTTGCAGCGGCAGGTGCCGGTAGGTTCGGCTCGGGCTGGGCATGGTTGGTGAGCGACAACGGTACACTGAAAATCGGTTCTACCCCTAATCAGGATAACCCATTGATGGATGACGCGGAATTAAAAGGGAAACCTTTATTGGGGCTGGATGTGTGGGAGCACGCTTATTATCTCCATTATCAAAACCGCAGGCCGGAATACATTACGAACTGGTGGAACGTAGTCAATTGGGACTTTGTAGCAGAACAATTGAATGCATAAAATCTGTGCTAAAAATAGCCAAAATAAAGAAGCCCCGGCATTTGAATTTCCCGGGGCTTCTCTTTTGTACCCACCTAACTGTGCATTAAGCGCTTCAGACGATCAACCTGTTCATCTACCAATTTCTGCAATGGCTTGGCAGCCAGTATTTTCATCATCATGTTGAGATCTGCCTCAACAGTCAATCGGGCAAGGGTATGCTGATCCTGCGAGGATACTTCCCACTTCAGCGTTACGTCAAACGGTGCCTTTTCTGCCGGCACGAATACCACCTCACGATTCTCAACCCGACGATCAATTTTGAGCGAAAGTTTTGCCATGTTTTGGATGGTAAAACTGGCCTCATCGCGCGTAGAACTCCAATTGTATATACTGGTTGGCATCAGCTGTTCGTGATTATTACAGTCGGCTAAAAAAGCATACACTGCGTCAACAGGCTTGTCAACAATCGCTTGGTTTTGAATAACGGTCATGGAAAATAAATGAGCGTCTGTAAATTATTCCGGAGACCACTCCGATGGATTGGCCCGCCATTTTTCCAGTATTTCGATGTCACTGTTTAGAATATAATTGTGTTTGGCAGCGACTTCCACCAGATTGTCGTAGTTACAAAGACTGAGGTGCCTGCATTTGGCTTCTGCAAAGTTCTTTTCTGCCTCCGCAAAGCCATATGTGAATATAGATACCAATCCCACCACGTTACAATCCGCATCGCGCAATGCTTGTACCGCTTTTAAGCTACTTTTTCCAGTTGAAATCAAATCTTCAACCACAACCGCACGCTGGCCGCTGACAACTTCTCCTTCGATTTGATTTTGTCTTCCATGGTCTTTGGAATTACCCCGCACATAGGTAAAAGGGAGCCCCAGATCCTGGGCGACCAAAACTCCTTGGGGAATACCCGCAGTGGCTACACCCGAAATCATTTCAACCGATCCAAATTCTTCCTGAATCAGCTCAGCAAGCTTTTGGCGAATGTAAGTGCGGATAGGTGGGTGAGACAAAGCTACTCGGTTATCGCAATAGATCGGGGACTTCCAACCCGATGCCCATGTAAAAGGTTTTTTGGGTTGTAATTTAATTGCTTTAATTTGCAACAATGATTCGGCAACTTTTTGTGCAACCTCATTCATATTATTCATGGCGCAAATCTATAAAATTTATATGAAC
>Ga0182746_1000350_pt1 | contig 70083 bp, 74 predicted proteins | sample eDN3rd30CBELigOP_FD_128881 | JGI IMG/M metagenome (GOLD analysis project Ga0182746, IMG submission 128881) | Enriched Organic Plus compost microbial communities from Emeryville, California, USA - eDNA 3rd pass 30_C BE-Lig OP (version 2) (version 2) ...
GATTACGGAATCAGGGGACGCGAGGCGATCGTCTGCGCGTCGAGCCGCGGTCTCGGGCGCGGATGCGCCGTGGCGCTGGCCGAGGCCGGCTGCAACGTGGTGATCAACGGTCGCGATGCGAAGCCCGTCAGGGAGACGGCCGTCTTCATCCGCGAGCGGTACGGCGTCCGCGTCACGGAGGTCGTTGCGGATGTATCGACCGAGGACGGACGCGCCGCGCTGCTCGCCGCCTGCCCGAAGCCGGACATCCTCGTCAATAACAATGGCGGCCCGCCCTTCCGCGATTTTCGCACGTTGACGCCGCAGATGATCCAGGACGGCGTGCACCAGAACATGGTCACGCCCATCGCGCTCATACAGGCGGTGCTCGACGGCATGGCCGAGCGCGGCTTCGGCAGGATCGTCAACATCACCTCGCTTTCGGTCTATCAGCCGATCGCAGGGTTGGACCTCTCCTCCGGTGCCCGCGCGGGCCTCACCGCCTTCCTGTCGGGCATCGCCCGCACGGTGGCCGACCGCAACGTGACCATCAACAATATCCTGCCGGGCAAGTTCGACACCGACCGCATCCGCCAAGGCATCCGCTTCGGGGCCGACAAGGGCGGCCACTCCGAAGCCGAGCAGGAGGAGCGGCTGGTCAGGGACATCCCGGCCCGACGTCTCGGCACGCCGGACGAATTCGGCCACGCCTGCGCCTTCCTGTGCTCGGCGCAGGCCGGCTACATCACCGGGCAGAACCTGCGCATCGATGGCGGTCTGTTCCCCGGCGCCTTCTGACCTCTCAAACCACATGATGAAGTGCGGATAAGAAGATGAAATTGCTCAGAGTCGGCGACAAAGGCAGGGAAATCCCGGCCATCCTCGATAGCGAAGGCAACGCGCGCGACGTGTCTGCGCTCGTGCCCGATTTCTCGCCCGAAACGCTGTCCTTCCAGCTTCTCGACCGGCTGCGGCAGGCCGACATCGCCGCGCTTCCGCTGCTTCCCGCAGAGGCCCGCATCGGCGCGCCGCTGTCGCGCACAGGGCATTTCATCGCCATCGGCCTCAACTATGCCGACCATGCCGCCGAGGGGAACGTGCCGCCTCCGCCGGAGCCCATCATCTTCACCAAGGCGCCCAACTGCCTGTCGGGCCCGAACGATCCCGTTCCCCTGCCGCGCGGCTCCGAGCGCAGCGACTGGGAGGTGGAGCTTGCCGTCATCATCGGCGAGCGCTGCTATGAGGTGGACGAGGCGGACGCATTGTCGAAGGTGTTCGGCTATGCGGTGTGCAACGACGTGTCGGAGCGCCACTTCCAGATGGAGCGCGCCGGCCAATGGCTGAAGGGCAAGAGCTCGCCCGGCTTCGGCCCGCTGGGGCCGTGGATCGTCACGGCGGACGAGGTCGCCGATCCGCAGCGCCTCGCGCTGTTTCTCGAACTCAATGGCGAGCGCATGCAGGACGGCAACACCGCCGAGATGATCTTCCCCGTCGCCCATCTGATCGCCTATGCCTCGCGCTTCTTCGCGCTGGAGCCGGGCGACATCATCACCACCGGCACGCCGGCCGGTGTCGGCATGGGCAGGAAGCCGCCGCGCTACCTCAAGGCTGGCGACCGGCTGCGGCTCGGCGTATCCGGGCTGGGCGAACAGAGACAGACGATCGTCGCGGCAGCGGCAGGACAGTAAAGAGCGAATGCAATGAACGAGCCCATCGGCATCCAGGGAAAAAAAGCGGACCTCGACGAGGCGGCGCTTTTCTTTCACCGCTATCCCGTTCCCGGAAAGCTGGAGATCCAGGCGACCAAGCCGCTGGGCAATCAGCGCGATCTCGCATTGGCCTATTCGCCGGGCGTGGCGGCGCCGTGCCTGGCGATCAAGGATGATCCGGCGCTGGCCGCTGATTATACCGCCCGCGCCAATCTCGTCGGCGTCGTCTCCAACGGAACCGCCGTCCTCGGGCTCGGCAATATCGGCCCTCTGGCCTCCAAGCCGGTCATGGAAGGCAAGGCGGTCCTGTTCAAGAAGTTCGCCGGCATCGACGTGTTCGATATCGAGATCGACGCGCCGGCGGTCGACACGATGGTCGCGACCATCGCCGCGCTGGAACCGACCTTCGGCGGCATCAACCTCGAGGACATCAAGGCGCCGGAATGTTTCGAGGTCGAGGAACGGCTCAAGGAGCGGATGCGCATTCCCGTCTTCCATGACGACCAGCACGGCACGGCGATCATCGTCGCGGCGGCGGTGCTGAACGCGCTCGAACTGGCCGAGAAGGATATTCGCGCAGTCAAGATCGTCACCTCCGGCGCCGGGGCGGCGGCGCTCGCCTGCCTCAACCTTCTTGTGGCGCTGGGTGCGAAACGCGAGAACATCTGGGTCACGGACCGTTTCGGCGTCGCCTATACCGGCCGCGTGGACGAGATGGACCGCTGGAAGGAGCCCTACGTCAAGGACACCGATGCGCGCACGCTGGCCGACGTGATCGGCGGCGCGGACGTGTTCCTCGGCCTGTCGGCCGCAGGCGTGCTGGCGCCGGAACTGCTCGCCGCCATGGCCCCGCGCCCGCTCATCCTCGCGCTGGCCAACCCCGTTCCCGAGATCATGCCGGAACTGGCGCGCGCTGCGCGGCCGGATGCGATGATCTGCACCGGCAGGTCGGATTTCCCCAATCAGGTCAACAACGTCCTGTGCTTCCCCTACATCTTCCGCGGCGCGCTCGATGTGGGCGCGACCGCGATCAACGAGGAGATGAAGATGGCGGCGGTGCGCGCCATCGCCGCGCTGGCGCGGGAAGAGCCTTCCGATGTCGCCGCCCGCGCCTATTCGGGCGAGACGCCGATCTTCGGGCCCGATTTCCTCATTCCATCGCCCTTCGACCCGCGGCTGATCCTGCGCATCGCGCCGGCGGTGGCCAAGGCGGCGGCGGAAAGCGGCGTGGCGACCCGGCCGATCGAGGACATGGACGCCTATATCGACCGGCTGAACCGCTTCGTCTTCCGCTCCGGCCTGATCATGAAGCCGGTCTTCTCGGCAGCGCGCGCCGCCAGGGTGAAGCGCGTGGTCTATGCAGACGGCGAGGACGAACGCGTGCTGCGCGCCGCGCAGGTGGTGCTCGAGGAAGGCATCGCCGCGCCGATCCTCATCGGGCGCCCCGCCGTGGTGGAGACGCGTTTGAAGCGCTACGGCCTGCGCATCCGGCCGGGGCGTGATTTCGAGCTGATCAATCCCGAGGACGATCCGCGCTACCGTGACTATGTCGATCTGCTTATCGAGCTCGGCGGCCGGCGCGGCATGACGCCGGAAGCGGCGCGCACGCAGGTGCGCACCAACAATACGGTGATCGCGGCGCTGGCCCTCGTGCGCAACGAAGCCGATGCGCTGATCTGCGGGCTGGAGGGCCGTTTCGAGCGGCATTTGCGCAATGTCGACCTCATCGTCGGCCGCAAGCCGGGCGTGATGGACCTTTCGGCTCTCTCCATGCTGATCTCCCAGCGCGGCGCGATCTTCTTCACCGACACCTATGTGACCGTCGACCCGACGGTGGACGAGATCGCCGAGATGACGATGCTCGCCGCCGAGGAGATCCGCCGCTTCGGCATCGAGCCCAAGGCGGCGCTGCTCTCGCATTCCAACTTCGGCTCGCGCGACAGCCCGAGCGCGCTGAAGATGCGCGAGGCGGCAGCGCGTGTGCGCCAGCTCATGCCGGATCTGCAGGCCGATGGCGAGATGCACGGCGATTCCGCCCTGTCCGAGACGCTGCGCAATCGCGTCTTCCCGCACTCGGCGCTCTCCGGCGAGGCGAACCTGCTGGTCTTCCCCAATCTGGATTCGGCTAATATCGCGCTCAACACGCTGAAGGCCATGACCGACGCGCTGCATGTGGGGCCGATCCTGCTCGGCACGGCGCTGCCGGCGCATATCCTCACGCCGTCGGTGACCTCGCGCGGCGTGGTGAACATGACCGCGCTCGCCGTGGTGGAAGCCAATCAGAAGGCCGGCGAGGTCGCATCCTCAACAAAGGTTTAACCGCGCGCATGCCAAGATCATCGGACGAGCCGGCGCGGGGCCGGCTCCAACCCGATGGATCGACATGGCCGGCGGCTGGAAGGACTGCGTCTATCGCTTTCGCGCTGCCCTGCCCGCCGCCATTGCGATGATTGCGCTGCTTGCGGCCGGCCATGCCAATGCCGCGAGCTGCGGCCAGCTCATGGTCCAGCTCGCCGCGACCTCGGCCGGCGGGAAACCCAACATGCGGGCAGTCGCCGCGCAGGAACGCGCGGTCGCAGCGGCCCGCGCCGCGCTCCAGCAATATGGATGCAGCGGCTTCTTCGCCGCCTTCAGATCGCAATGCTCGGCGATCCGAGCCGACATCCGCAACGGCGAAGGCCGGTTGGCCGCCATGAAGGCCTCGCGCCCAAACCGCGCCGCCGAGCGGGCGAGCATCCTCGCGGCCATCGAGCGGCAGGGTTGCAATGCAAGGCCCCGCTCGCGCCGGGCCGATGCGCAACTCCCCGATCAGGTGCGGAAAGAAGCGAGCGCCGCACGCGTCCCCCGCGCGGGAAACCTGCGCACCATGTGCGTGCGCACCTGCGACGGCTATTATTTCCCGGTCGCCTATGGCGCCTCCGCCGACACCTTCGCCCGCGACCAGTCGGCCTGCGAGACGATGTGCCCCGGCGCGGCGGTGCAGCTCTACTACCACCGCCTCCCCGGCCAGGAATCGGAAGACATGGTGTCGGCCGCGACCGGCGAACCCTATTCGCAGCTCCCCAACGCCTTCCGCTACCGGTCGGGCAATGTCGCGCAGTCGCGCGCATGCAGTTGCACCGGCGCCGCGCAGGGCTACACGGTGGTGGGCGGCGCGTCCAGGGGCTATGCGATCATCGGCGGCGGAACGCCGGCGGAGCGGCAGGCGGCGCAGGGCACGACGGCGTCATGGCTGCTCGACGGCGTCTCCATCGATCACACCGGCGCTATCACCGGTCTGCGCGGCTCCGACGCCGAAACCTTCATGGCCGGCGTCGTTCTGCCCGACGACGAGCGGCGCGTCAGGGTCGTCGGGCCAGCGTTCCTTCCCGACCGATAAGCGGCAGCAGCGCGGCCAGCTCGGGACCGGATTCGCGGCCCGTCAGCGCGATGCGCAAGGGCATGAAGAGCGCCCGCCCCTTGCGGCCGCTGGCCTGCTTCACCCGATCGGTCCAGGCCTTCCACGTATCGCCGCTCCACGGCTCCGACGGCAGCATGTCGAATGCCTGCCGGACGAAGGCAAGATCGTCGGCGGCAAGCTGCTGCTCCGGCGGCGCGTTGACGATCGCCCACCAGATATCGACCTCGGCAAAACGGTCGATATTGCCGCGCACGGCAAGCCAGAACGGCGCCGCCCGCTTATCCGCGATGCCGCGCGCGGCGAGCCGCTCCGCGACGGCGGCAAAATCCATTCCGTGCAGCAAGGCGCGGTTGAGCACGTCGAGATCGGCCGGATCGAATCTGGAGGTGCCGCGCGAGGTCGCCGCCGGATCGAAGCGGGCCGCGAGGCTGTCGAGATCGGGACAGGCCGAAACGCTCTCCGACGTGCCGATGAGAACGGCGAGCGACGCGACCGCCATGGGTTCGAGCCCCGCTTCCGCAAGGCTCGCGATCGACAGCGCACCGGTCCGTTTCGACAGTCCCTCGCCCGTCGCCGAGGTCAAAAGGTTGTGGTGGCCGAATGCCGGCGGCGCGGCGCCGAGCGCGCGGAAAAGCGCGATCTGCGCGCCCGTATTGGTGACATGGTCGTCGCCGCGGATGACATGGGTGATGCCGAGCTCGATGTCGTCCACCACCGAGGGAAGCGTGTAGAGATAACTCCCGTCCTCCCGCACCAGCACCGGGTCCGACATGGAGGCGAGATCGACGGTCTGCGGTCCGCGGATGATGTCGTCCCAATGGATTTCAGTGCGCGCGGGCGCGAACGGATCGGTGGAAAAATTCGGCAGCAGGAAGCGCCAATGCGGCTTGCGACCTTCGCGCTCGAAATCAGCCCGCTCGGCCGCGGTCAGCCGCAGTGCCTCGCGACCGTAGACCGGCGGCAGGCGGCGCGAAAGGCGGATCCTGCGCCGCCGCTCCAGCTCCTCGGCCGTCTCATAGCAGGGATAGAGAAGCCCGGCTTCTTTCAGCCGTTCGACGGCGGCGGCATAGGTGTCGAAGCGCGCGGACTGGTGGACCACCACGTCGGGATGAATGCCCAGCCAGAAAAGGTCCTTCTGGATCTGGTCGGCATATTCCTGCCGCGACCGCGCCGTGTCCGTATCGTCGAAACGCAGGATGAAGCGGTCGCCATGCTGGCGCGCGAACAGCCAGTTGAACAATGCGGTGCGCGCATTGCCGATATGGATATTGCCGGTCGGGGACGGCGCGAAACGAACGGTCACGGTCATCGCTGCTGGCTATCCAAAGCACCGGCCGATGGCAAGCATGCACGGCATCAACCCCGGTGCCGTCGCCGGCAGATGCCGCCAGCGCCCCGTCCCCGCAGCCTCAGAACGGGATTTCGTCGTCCAGATCGCGCGAGAAACCGCCACCGCCGCCGCCGGAGCGTCCGCCGCGATCCTCGCCGGGGCCTGACTGGCCGAAGTCGGAGCCCCGCCCACCGCCGCCGCCGATGCGCTCGCCGCGGTCATAGCTGCTGCCACCGCCCTCGCCGCGCGAATCCAGCATCTGCAGCTCGCCGCGGAATTTTTGCAGCACTACCTCGGTGCTGTAGCGGTCGTTGCCGTTCTGGTCCTGCCATTTGCGCGTCTGCAACTGCCCCTCAAGATACACTTTCATGCCCTTCTTGAGGTATTGCTCGGCCACCTTGGCGAGGTTGTCGTTGAAGATGACGACCTGATGCCACTCGGTCTTTTCCTTGCGCTCGCCGGAATTCTTGTCCCGCCAGCTTTCCGACGTGGCGATGCGCAGGTTGACGACGGGATCGCCCGACTGAAGACGCCGGACTTCCGGGTCCGCGCCCAGATTGCCGACCAGGATTACCTTGTTGACGCTTCCCGCCATCACTTCGCTCCACGCATTATCCGAAACTGGAAAGTCCGCATCCTAGCCGAGCCGGGCGGCTTAGGCATCCGGCAAACGGCATTATCTACAATGTTCATGGTATGTTCCGAATGTCAATAATGCAAAAGCCCCGCCGGCATGTCGCCGGGCGGGGCCGTTGGAAGCGTTGCTTCGACATTCCTTTTCAGGATTGCTTTTCGGGCTCCATGCGCCTTGCGCGGCCCGACGGCAGTTTCTGCGATGTCAGGGATACGGCGGCCTTCAATGCTGGCTAGGCACTCAGGCGCGCCGCCGCTTCGCGTATGCGCGAAGCTCGCGTCGACTCTCCGGTGGATTCATGGCTCCCTCCTGGTCGTTGCACTTCGGGCTCATGCGTCCGGCTCCTTTGATCCACCTTTCTGCGGCGTCTCGCAGAATGCCCATCGGCGGTGGAGAGCTCGGAGGCTCGAAACCGTTCGCAGAACGAATCATGCTACCGGCCATACGCTGCGTCAACCGGCCGAGGCAAAATGTGATCGGATACGTCGCGTTTCCCCCTTTCCTTGCCCTCCTGCCAACATTATGTCAGGAGCTTGTTCATCGAATGTTCCACAGCCTGGCTCGCGCTTGCGAAACGCGGGACAACGGATCCGGTGTGGCGGCCCCGCCACCGCACCCATCTCGATTGTGCGGGCAAGACCACTAGATGAGGGGCGTGCCGCCATTCCGGCGGCAGCCAGATATTGCGAGGCGGCAAGCGGCAATGGCCGACCACAAGTTCATTTCGATCCGCGGCGCGCGCGAGCACAACCTCAAGAACGTCGATCTCGACCTCCCGAGGGACAGCCTTATCGTGATGACCGGCCTGTCGGGCTCCGGCAAGTCGTCGCTCGCCTTCGATACGATCTATGCGGAAGGCCAGCGGCGCTATGTGGAGAGCCTGTCGGCCTATGCGCGGCAGTTCCTCGAAATGATGCAGAAGCCGGATGTCGACCAGATCGACGGCCTGTCGCCCGCCATCTCGATCGAGCAGAAGACCACCAGCCGCAACCCGCGCTCGACGGTGGGCACCGTCACCGAGATCTACGACTACATGCGCCTACTCTTCGCGCGCGTCGGCATCCCCTACTCCCCGGCGACGGGCCTGCCGATCGAGAGCCAGACGGTCAGCCAGATGGTCGACCGCATCCTCGACCTGGAGGAAGGCACGCGTCTCTACCTGCTCGCGCCCATCGTGCGCGGCCGCAAGGGCGAGTACCGCAAGGAGCTGGCCGAGCTGCAGAAGAAGGGTTTCCAGCGCGTCAAGGTGGACGGCGCCTTCTACGAGATCGCCGACGTTCCGGCGCTCGACAAGAAGTACAAGCACGACATCGACGTGGTGGTGGACCGCATCGTGGTGCGTCCCGACCTCGCGACGCGGCTGGCCGACTCGGTCGAGACCGCGCTCAAGCTGGCCGACGGGCTGGCCGTGGCCGAGTTCGCCGATCGTCCGTTGCCGGCCGACCAGACCGGCGCCGACGCGGTCAACAAGTCCGCGAACGAAACGCACGAGCGCATTCTTTTCTCGGAGAAATTCGCCTGCCCCGTCTCCGGTTTCACCATCCCCGAGATCGAGCCGCGCCTGTTCTCCTTCAACAATCCCTTCGGCGCCTGCCCCGCCTGCGACGGTCTCGGCAGCCAGCGCATCATCGACGCCGATCTGGTCGTGCCCGCGGATCATGTCTCGCTGCGTGAAGGCGCCATCGCGCCATGGGCGAAATCGACCTCGCCCTATTATCTCCAGACGCTGGAAGGGCTCGGCAAGGCCTACGGCTTCAAGGTGGGCGAGCGCTGGCGCGACCTGTCGAAGGAAGCGCAGGACGCCATCCTGCACGGCACCGGCGAGCGCAGGGTCGAGTTCAACTATGATGACGGGCTGCGCGCCTACAAGACCTCCAAGACCTTCGAGGGCGTGATCCCGAACCTCCAGCGGCGCTGGAAGGAGACCGAATCGGCCTGGATGCGCGAGGAGATCGAGCGCTTCATGTCGGCCAAGCCCTGCGAGGCCTGCGGCGGCTACCGCCTCAAGCCGGAGGCGCTGGCAGTCAAGGTCGGCGGCCTGCACATCGGCGAGGTCACCGAAATGTCGATCCGCAAAGCGGACCGCTGGTTCACCGACCTGCCGGCGCGGCTGACGGACAAGCAGAACGAGATCGCGGTGCGCATCCTCAAGGAGATCCGCGAGCGGCTGCGCTTCCTCAACGATGTCGGCCTCGACTACCTCACGCTGGCGCGCAATTCCGGCACGCTATCGGGCGGCGAGAGCCAGCGCATCCGGCTGGCCAGCCAGATCGGCTCCGGCCTCACCGGCGTGCTCTACGTGCTGGACGAGCCGTCGATCGGCCTGCACCAGCGCGACAATGCCCGCCTGCTCGACACGCTCAAGCATCTGCGCGACCTCGGCAACACGGTGATCGTGGTCGAACACGACGAGGACGCCATCCTCGCCGCCGACCATGTGGTGGACATCGGCCCCGCCGCCGGCGTGCATGGCGGCAAGGTCATCGCCGAGGGCAAGCCGGCCGACATCATGGCCAATCCCAAATCGCTCACCGGCCAGTATCTGTCGGGAGCCATGGGCATCCCCGTTCCGTCCGAGCGCCGCAAGGGCAAGAAGGGCAAGCGCATCAAGGTGGTGGGCGCGCGCGGCAACAACCTCAAGGATGTGACGGCGGAAATCCCGCTCGGCACCTTCACCGCCGTCACCGGCGTGTCGGGCGGCGGCAAGTCCACCTTCCTCATCGAGACGCTCTACAAGGCGGCCTCGCGCCGCATCATGGGCTCGCGGGAGCATCCGGCCGAGCATGACCGCATCGAGGGGCTGGAGTTCCTCGACAAGGTGATCGACATCGACCAGAGCCCGATCGGCCGCACGCCGCGCTCCAACCCGGCAACCTATACCGGCGCCTTCACGCCGATCCGCGACTGGTTCGCGGGCCTGCCGGAATCGAAGGCGCGGGGCTACCAGCCGGGCCGCTTTTCCTTCAACGTCAAGGGCGGCCGTTGCGAGGCATGCCAGGGCGACGGCGTCATCAAGATCGAGATGCACTTCCTGCCAGACGTGTACGTCACCTGCGACGTCTGCCACGGCAAGCGCTACAACCGCGAGACGCTCGACGTCACCTTCAAGGGCAAGTCGATCGCCGACGTGCTCGACATGACGGTGGAGGAAGGCGTCGAGTTCTTCTCCGCCGTGCCGGCGGTGCGCGACAAGCTGGAGACGCTGCACAAGGTCGGCCTCGGCTACATCAAGGTCGGCCAGCAGGCCAACACGCTGTCGGGCGGCGAGGCGCAGCGCATCAAGCTCGCCAAGGAACTGTCGCGCAAGGCCACCGGCAAGACGCTCTACATCCTCGACGAGCCGACGACCGGCCTGCACTTCCACGATGTCGCCAAGCTGCTCGAAGTGCTCAACGAGCTGGTCGAGCAGGGCAACACGGTCGTGGTGATCGAGCACAATCTGGAGGTGATCAAGATCGCCGACTGGATCCTCGACCTCGGCCCCGAAGGCGGCGACGGCGGCGGCGAGCTGGTGGCCGCCGGCACGCCCGAGGACATCGTGGCCGAACCGCGCAGCTATACCGGGCGGTTCCTCAAGGAGCTGCTGGAGCGCCGACCGGTCGGAAAGCGCGAGGCAGCGGAGTAAACCGCACACGCGAGGCGATCCCCCGCCCGACCGCGAATGCCTCAGGCCTGCCGCGCCGATGCGGCGGGCGCGTTGGGCTCTTGCGCTGCTGCTCCCGGCTCGTCATCGGCCACGGCCCTGTTCCGTCCGGCCTGCTTGGCGCGGTAAAGCCGGGCATCTGTCCGGCGCATCAGCGCGTCCAGCGTGTCGTACCGCGCCGCCTCGGCGATGCCGAAGCTCGCCGTCACCGGCGGCGCGCCGGCCGGAAGGGGAAATGCGGTGCGCGCGATGGCCCGGCGCAGCTTCTCCGCAACGCGCAGCGCGGCTGCGCTATCCTGGCCATGCAGCAGCATGGCGAACTCCTCGCCGCCGATGCGGCCGACAAGGTTGCCCGCGCCGGCCGCAGCGCCGAGCAACGGCCCCATGGCCCGCAGCACGGCATCGCCGGCATCATGCCCGAACGTGTCGTTGATCCGCTTGAAATGGTCGATATCGCACAGGACCAGCGAGAACGGCCCCTGTCCTTGAGCGAGAATCGCGTTCGCACTGTCCTCGAAGCCGCGCCTGTTGAGCACGCCGGTCAGGCCGTCCGTGTCGCGTTCATGGCGCAGGTCGTCGATCAGGTCCGTCAGGGCGGCCGCCAATATCGCAACGGCGAGCGCCGAACCGAAGATGGCGAGCGAAAGCTGGAGCACCTGCCAGAACATTGACAGGCCGAAGCCCATCGCGCCGCCGGTAGGCGCCTCGAAACCGATCGTCATCACGGTGCGCGGGAAGAACTGGACGGCGAAGATCAGAAGTATCCAGAACAGCGCCCTGTCCACATATCGGGCATGCCTCAGATGCTGCAGCTTGATCGCCGCCGACAGCAGGATCAACCCGTAGCCGAAATTCATGATGTAGACGCGCGCCAGCAGGTTCCGGTCCACGTAGAAGAAGTACCAGATCAGGCCGACGATGAGCGCGCCCACGATCAGGTCCGTCTTCAGCCCGAACCGTTGCCCGGACCGGACCAGGATGGCCTCCGTCGCGAAAAGGACCGCAGCGGTGTAGAATATGCAGGAGATGACGGCGTTGAGGCCGGTGTCCGGCGGCCAGTAGAATATCTGCACGCAGGCGCCGAGCGTGAACAGCGCGCAGGCCGCCGCCAGATACAGCAGATAATGGCGCGTGCGTTCGATCGCCCAGGCCCACAGGAACGCCACACCGAAGACGGCCAGCGTGCTCGGCCCGATCAGCGTGAGCGTGGTCCTGACGATCCTTTCTTCCATCTGGCGGTTGTCTCCGTCGCCGCGTCACACCAACCGGCTGCAGGAAGCCTGGGCCTTGTGGATGAATATTGGCAAAGCCTGCCACGGTCATGTTTGCGCGGCATGACGGTATGGTGCCATAGTCCGGCCGTCTGGAAATGCAACGGGCAAATCGCGGGAGCATCGCATGAGCCGTTCCGGAACCATACGCGCCGGCATGGGCGGCTGGACCTTCGAGCCGTGGGACAGTTCTTTCTATCCGGAAGGGCTGGCAAAGGCGAAGCAGCTCCCCTACGCCGCGCGGCAGGTCCGCACGATCGAGGTCAACGGCACCTATTACTCCACCTTCAAGCCGCAGACCTTCGCCAAATGGGCGGCGGATGCGCCTGACGATTTCATCTTTTCGCTGAAGGCGATCCGCTTCGCCACCAATCGCAGGGTGCTGGCGGAGGCGGGCGAGTCCGTCGCGCGCTTCCTCGGCTCCGGCGTATCGGAGTTGGGCGAGAAGCTCGGGCCGATCCTGTGGCAGTTCGCGCCGACGAAGAAATTCGATCCCGACGATTTCGCCGGCTTTCTCGACGCCCTGCCCGACAGTCAGGATGGCGTGCCGCTGCGCCATGCGCTGGAGGTGCGGCACGCATCGTTCGCGGTGCCGGAATTCGTCGCGCTTGCCCGCAAACGCGGCGCCGCGATCGTCTATGCCCATCACGCCGCCTATCCGGAGATCGCCGACATCACCGGCGATTTCGTCTATACGCGGCTCCAGCGCGGCGCGGACGAGAACCCGCATTGCTACCCCGACGCGGAACTGGACGGCTGGGCCAGGCGGGCGGCACTGTGGGCCGAGGGGAAGCAGCCGGGCGACCTGCCTTATGTCGATCCCGGCCGTCCCGCGCCGGAAAAGCCGCGCGACGTGTTCGTCTATTTCATCACGTCGGGAAAGGTGCGCGCGCCGCATGGCGCGATGGCGCTGCAAAAGCGCGTCGGCCCATAGTCATTCGTCGATGAGCTCGCGCAGAACCTGAGGCAGGAGTCCCGGCAGGTCCTCCGCGATCAGGCCCGGCCCGAAGGCGCGCGCCGCCTCGGCGTGAATCCAGACCGCCGCGCAGGCGGCCTCCCAGGCCGGCATCTCCTGCGCCAGCAGGCCGGCAAGGATCCCGCACAGCACGTCGCCCGAACCCGCCGTCGCCAGCCACGGCGTTCCGTTCGTATTGATCGCAGCGCGGCCGTCGGGATGCGCGACGACCGTGTCCGGCCCCTTGAGAACGAGAATGCCGTTCGCCCGCGCCGCCGCCTGCCGCGCGCGGTCGAGCTTCGACATCGCCCCGTCCTGCGCCAGATCCGGGAAAAGCCGGCCGAACTCACCTTCGTGCGGCGTGAGCACCATCCGTGCGTCCGCCCTCCCCGCTGCGGAAAAGAACGGCTCCGGCGAGGCTGCAAGCGAGGTGATCGCATCGGCATCGATGACCAGCGCCGGCGCGTCCTCCATGCCGAGCAAGGCAAGAATCTTCCCGCGCAGTCCCTCGTCGACGCCGAAGCCGGGGCCGGCCACCAGCGACCGCACCTTGCGCTCGCGCAGGAAGGTCTTCAGCGCGGCATCGTCGTCCAGCCGGTGCAGCATGATCGATGTGAGGTGGCTCGCATTCACCTGCAACGCCGCCGGCGGCGAGAGCAGCGTCACCGCCCCTGCCCCGGCGCGCGCGGCGGCAATAGCCGACAGGCGCGCGGCACCGCTGCTCGTCGGGCCGCCCGACATCACCGCCGCATGGCCGCGCGCATATTTGTGCGTCGTCATCGCCGGCGTCGGCAAGGCATGATGCCAGAGAGCGGGTCCGTTGGCGAAAGTGCGCGGGTCGATGTCGGCCAGGACCGTGTCGGGAATGCCGATATCCGCGACCACGATCTCGCCGCACAGGTCGCGGCCGGGCAGCAGGAGGTGGCCCGGCTTCAGGCGGAAGAAGGTCACGGTCAGGTCGGCTGCGAAACAGATGCCCTCCGCGCGCCCGTCGCGGCCGGAAACGCCGGACGGCAGATCGACAGCGACGACCGCCGCCGCATGGTCGCGGCAGAGCGTTGCGGCACGCGCCGCCGCCCCTTCCAGCGAACGATCGAGCCCGGCGCCGAAAAGCGCGTCGATGACGACCCGTCCGGGACGTGGCGCGAAGGCATCGAGCGGTTCGACGTGGCCCGGCCACTCCCGTGCCGCGGCCTCCGCATCGGAACCCCGCCGCGGTGGACCGAGCGCCCAAACGGTCACCTCCGCGCCCGCCGCGCGCAGGCGCGATGCCGCCGCATAGCCGTCGCCGCCATTGTTTCCGGTTCCGCACAGAATGTCGAAACCAGTCGCCGCCGGATACCGTTCGAGGACTTCCGCAACGATCGCATCCGCCGCCCGCCCCATCAGGCCAAGCCCCGAATGGCGCCCGCTCTCGATCGTCAGCGCATCGGCGCGCCCCATCTCCTCCGGCCTCAGAACGCGGTGCATGGTGAAATCATCCATTGTCGGATAGGACCCATGGTGATCCGCCCGCACCGAAACGGCAAGACACGCCCTGACGATATCTATGCATGAAAATCAGCCTTCTTGCCTATTTTTTGAACAGAGTATTTGCGTCGAAATTCAAGATCGCGCCCTATCCATCCTAAAAAGGCGGCTTCTTGTGCAAAAATATGCAAGTTTAGGCGGCGTTGGCCGAAAGGCATAAGCGCGGACCGATTGGCACGGTTCGTGCTTTGGAGTGGGCAAGCGGCCGAGACGTACCGTCGATTTATGCTGGAGGCGACCATCACATGAAGAAGATCGAGGCAATCATCAAACCCTTCAAGCTCGATGAGGTGAAGGAAGCCCTCCAGGAGGTCGGCTTGCAGGGCATCACCGTCACCGAGGCGAAGGGTTTCGGGCGCCAGAAGGGCCACACGGAACTCTATCGCGGCGCCGAATATGTCGTCGACTTCCTGCCCAAGGTGAAGATCGAGGTCGTGCTCGGCGACGAGGCCGTCGAGGGCGCCGTCGAGGCGATCCGCAAGGCCGCGCAGACCGGCCGCATCGGCGACGGGAAGATCTTCGTCTCCAATATCGAAGAGGTCGTCCGCATCCGCACCGGCGAAACCGGTCTGGACGCTATCTGACAATTCGGCCGAAAGCCTAACCAATCCAACGCTCCTAATAACCGGGAAGGAATGCCATGACGACTGCCAACGACATCATGAAGCAGATCAAGGACAACGACGTGAAGTTCGTTGACCTGCGCTTCACGGACCCGAAGGGCAAGATGCAGCATGTGACGATGGATGTCGCCGAGGTGGACGAGGACATGTTCGCCGACGGCGTCATGTTCGACGGCTCCTCGATCGCCGGCTGGAAGGCCATCAACGAGTCCGACATGGTGCTGATGCCCGACACGGACACGGTCCACATGGACCCGTTCTTCGCGCAGTCCACCATGGTCGTGATGTGCGACATCCTCGATCCGATCTCCGGCGAAGCCTATAACCGCGACCCCCGCGGCACCGCCAAGAAGGCCGAGGCCTATATGAAGTCGGAAGGCATCGGCGACACCATCTATGTCGGCCCGGAAGCCGAGTTCTTCGTCTTCGACGACGTCAAATACAAGGCCGACCCGTACAATACCGGCTTCAGGCTCGATTCCAGCGAACTGCCGTCCAACGACGACACCGACTACGAGACGGGCAATCTCGGCCACCGGCCGCGCGTGAAAGGCGGTTACTTCCCGGTTCCGCCGGTCGACTCGCTGCAGGACATGCGCTCCGAGATGCTGACCGTCCTGTCGGAGATGGGCGTGCGCGTGGAGAAGCACCACCACGAGGTGGCCTCGGCCCAGCACGAGCTCGGCGTCAAGTTCGACGCGCTGGTCCGCAACGCCGACAAGATGCAGATCTACAAATATGTCGTGCATCAGGTCGCGAACGCCTATGGCAAGACGGCGACCTTCATGCCCAAGCCCATCTTCGGCGATAACGGCTCGGGCATGCACGTCCATATGTCGATCTGGAAGAACGGCAAGCCGACTTTCGCCGGCAATGAATATGCCGGCCTGTCGGAAAGCTGCCTCTATTTCATCGGCGGCATCATCAAGCACGCCAAGGCGGTCAACGCCTTCACCAATCCGCTGACCAACTCCTACAAGCGGCTGGTGCCGGGCTACGAGGCGCCGGTGCTGCTCGCCTATTCGGCGCGCAACCGCTCGGCCTCCTGCCGCATCCCCTTCGGCTCCTCGCCGAAGTCGAAGCGCGTCGAGATCCGCTTCCCCGATCCGGGCGCGAATCCCTATCTCGCTTTCGCGGCGCTGCTGATGGCCGGCCTCGACGGCATCAGGAACAAGATCCATCCCGGGCAGCCGATGGACAAGGATCTGTACGACCTGCCGCCGAAGGAGCTGAAGAGGATCCCGACCGTCAGCGCCAGCCTGCGCGAGGCGCTACAGTCGCTCGACAAGGATCGCGGCTTCCTCAAGGCCGGCGGCGTCTTCGACGACGACCAGATCGACGCCTTCATCGAGCTGAAGATGACCGAGGTGATGCGCTTCGAGATGACGCCGCATCCGGTCGAGTTCGACATGTATTATTCGGTCTGATCCGACGGATCACGTCTCGACAGAAAGCCCGGCGGAGCGATCCGCCGGGTTTTTCTTTTCGTCCGATCGCCGGTCTCAGGCTTCCTTGCTCACCCCATAAACCGCATTGGCGCGCGTCTCGAAGGCTTCCGAGAACATGCGGAACGCGCGGTCGAACATCGCGCCCATCAGCGCGCCGAGAATGCGGCTCCTGAACTCGTAGTCGATGAAGAAATGCACCTCGCTGCCGCCGGGTGCTGCGGTGAAGGTCCACCGGTTGTCGAGATAGCGGAAAGGGCCGTCCAGATATTTGACGTCGATGCGCCCTTCGGCCGGCCGCAGCATCACCTGGCTGGTGAAGGTCTCGCGGATGGACTTGTAGCCGACGGTCATGTCGGCGACCAGAAGGGTGATGCCATCGCGCTCCCGGCGCGAGCGCACGGTCAGCGCCTCGCACAGCGGCAGGAAATCGGGATAGCGCTCGACATCCGCGACGAGCGCGAACATCTGCTCCGGCGTGTGCGATACGCGGCGCGTGGTCTCGAAAGTCGGCATGTGCTCAGGCGGCGGCCAGCTTGGCCTCACGCGCCGCGCGAAGCCGGGCGAAGTCCTCGCCCGCGTGGTGCGAGGAACGCGTCAGCGGGCTCGACGAGACCAGCAGGAACCCCTTGGCGGTCGCCGTGGCCGCATAGGCCTTGAACTCGTCCGGGGTCACGAACCTCTTCACCGGATGGTGCTTGCGCGTCGGCTGGAGATACTGGCCGATGGTGAGAAAATCGACGTCGGCGGTGCGCAGGTCGTCCATGAGCTGCAGCACCTCGTTGCGCTCCTCGCCCAGCCCCACCATGATGCCCGACTTGGTGAAGATCGACGCGTCGAGCTCCTTCACGCGCTGTAGCAAGCGGATGGAGTGGAAATAGCGCGCGCCGGGGCGAACGGTCAGGTAGTTCGACGGCACCGTCTCCAGATTGTGGTTGAAGACATCGGGCCGGGCTGCCACCACCACTTCGAGCGCGCCGGGCTTGCGCAGGAAATCGGGCGTCAGGATCTCGATCGTGGTGCCGGGCGAGGCTTCGCGGATCGCATGGATGACATCGGCGAAATGCTGCGCGCCGCCGTCCTTGAGGTCGTCGCGATCGACCGAGGTGATCACCACATGGGTGAGCCCCATCTGCTTCACGGCCCTGGCGACATTCGCCGGCTCCTCGGCGTCGAGCGCGGTCGGGATGCCCGTGGCGACGTTGCAGAAGGCGCAGGCGCGCGTGCAGATCTCGCCCATGATCATGAAGGTGGCGTGCTTCTTGTCCCAGCATTCGCCGATATTGGGGCAGCCGGCCTCCTCGCAGACGGTAACCAGCTTGTTGGACTTCACGATCTCCCGCGTCTCGGCATAGCCGCGCGAGGTCGGCGCTTTCACCCGAATCCAGTCCGGCTTGCGCAGGACCTCCTGATCCGGCCGATGCGCCTTCTCGGGGTGGCGGGGGCGCTGGTTGGTGATGGTGTCGAAGACGGTGACCATGACTGCCTTTGTGCCGTTCGGCGAAATTTTCCGCCACGTGTTTTATAGGCAGTCCGGGTAAATAATGTAAGGCCGCCATGGGCATGGCGGCCTTGCAATTGTGTCCGGTCGGGCTAAAGCGCGTCTGTGTCCGGTCGGGCTAAAGCGCGTCGCGATCTTTCAGATTCGCTCCTTACGCTTTAGTTCCTTGTTTCCACGCATGTCTTGATCCCGAAAACGGTTCCCACTTTCGGGAGACATGCTTTATCGCCGGATCGCGCGCCCTACCGCGATGAGGATACAGGCGCCGATGAAGCCGGCGATCAGATAACCGATCCAGCCGGTGAGGACGACACCGAAAAGCCCGAGCAGGGCATTGGCGATGATCGCGCCGACAATGCCGAGGATGATGTTCATCAACATCCCCATATTGCTCTTCATGAACTGCTCCGCGAGCCAGCCCGCCACGCCGCCGATGATGATAGCTGCAATCCAGCCTACGCCTGCACCTTCCATTGATCTCTCTCCTAAAATGCCCCAATTGGCGGCAGGGAAACGCGCCCGCGCCGGAAACGTTCCGGAACGGCAGCGTCACCTACATGTTCAGCGCCTGCCCGTAAGCGTCGAGCACGCTCTCCTTCATCGTCTCGGAAAGGGTCGGATGCGGGAAGATCGTGTGCATCAGCTCCTGTTCCGTGGTCTCGAGGTTCATCGCAACGACGAAGCCCTGAATGAGTTCCGTCACTTCCGCGCCGACCAGATGCGCCCCCAGCAGTTCCCCGGTCTTCCTGTCGAAGATCGTCTTGACCAGGCCCTGATCCTCGCCGAGCGCGACGGCCTTGCCGTTCGCCACGAACGGGAAGCGCCCGACGCGGATATCGTGACCGGCTTCCTTCGCCCTGGCTTCCGTCAGGCCCACGGAGGCGACCTGCGGGTTGCAATAGGTGCAGCCCGGCACCAGCCGGCGGTCGAGCGGATGCGGGTGCAGTCCGGCGATCTTCTCGACGCAGATGACGGCCTCATGCTCCGCCTTGTGCGCCAGCATGGGCGGTCCGGCGACATCGCCGATGGCATACACACCCTTCACACTGGTGCGGCAATAATCGTCGATGACGATGGCGCCGCGCTCGATCTTCACGCCCAGCGCCTCGAGGCCGAGATTTTCGGTGTTGCACTGCACGCCGATGGCCGAGATCATCCGGTCGGCGGTGATCTTCTGCACCTTGCCGTCCTTCGTCTCGACATGGGCGGTGATGGAATCGGCGGCCTTCTCGACCTTCGTCACCTTGGCCTCGAGCAGGAACTTCATGCCCTGCTTTTCCAGCCGCTTCTGCGCGAATTTCGAGATTTCGCCATCCTCGACCGGCATGATCTGCGGCATGAGCTCGACCACCGTCACATCGACGCCGAGGGTGCGATAGAAGGAGGCGAATTCGATGCCGATCGCGCCGGAGCCCATCACCAGCAGGCTCCTGGGCAGCGCCGGCGGCACCATGGCCTCGAAATAGGTCCAGACCAGCTTGCCGTCCGGCTCGATGCCCGGCAGCGTGCGCGGGCGCGCGCCCGTCGCGACGATGATATGCTTGGCCGTATATATGCCCTCGCCCTTGGCGTTCTTCGGCGCCGGCGCCTGCGGCTGCATCGGCTTCTTGGAGGTCTTCGAGACGACGATCTCGTTGGGCTTCGTCAGCTTCGCCTCGCCCCAGATCACATCGACCTTGTTCTTCTTCATCAGGATGCCGACGCCGCCATTCATGCGTTCGGCAATGCCACGCGAGCGCGCGACGATTGCCGGCAGGTCGGGCTTCACGCCGTCCACGGCAATGCCGTATTCCTTGCCGTGGCTCGCCAGATGCATCACCTCGGCGGAGCGCAGCAGCGCCTTGGTGGGAATGCAGCCCCAGTTGGAGCAGATGCCGGCCAGATGCTCGCGCTCGACGATCGCCGTCTTCAGGCCGAGCTGGGCGGCGCGAATGGCCGCGACGTACCCTCCCGGGCCCGCGCCGATGACGATGACATCGTAATTCTCGGCCATCCTTGCCTCCTGTTCCTACAAGCCCAGCATCATGCGCACGACCGGCTCGATGCCCCGGCCGATGGCGCGCGTGTTTTCCGCATCGAGATGAACGCCGTCGATCGGCGATGTCGCCGCCACCGAACCCGCATCGAAGAAGCCGCAGCCCATCTCGTCGGCGAGATCGGCATAGAAGGATGCGAGCATCCGCGATTCCGCGATCCGGCCGGCGAACATCGCGCCGAACAGCGGGTTGGCGGTTTCGCTCAGCGGCGGCGGCGCCACCACAAGAACCGCGGGCGGTTCGGTGGAATTGTCGCGCAACGCGCAAAGCTGCACCTGCTCGATCAGGCGCCGCATGCCCTGCGTCGCCGCCACGGCCGTTCCGGCGATGGCCGGCTTCAGGTCGTTGGAGCCGAGCATCAGGATCACGAGGTCGAGCGGCGCATGCGTGTAGAGGATGGTCGGCAGGATGCGCGCGCCGTTCCGGTCGCAATCGGCGAGATGCTCGTCGAACGCCGTGGTCCGGCCGCGCAGCCCTTCGGCGATGACCAATGCCCGGTCGCCGAGCCCGGCTTGCAGGACGCTGGGCCAGCGGTCGGAAAAGGCATGCCTGTCACGGCCGGCCGGCTGCGATCCCCACGTGATCGAGTCGCCGTAGCAGAGAACGGACCTCATATGCCGCCTGTCAGAGTTTGCGCAGTCCGAGCGCGATCAGCAGGAACAGGATGCCGTTCGAGATCAGTTCGACGCCGAGCAGGATGCCGAGCACGGCCGCGGCAGACCAGGGGAAGTCCGCCATGATCATCACTGCGAGCGCGATCGACACGATGCCCGAGACGAGCACCCAACCCCAGCCGGAGATCGGACGCAGAGAGAAGGCGTAGACCACCTTCACCACGCCCGTGGCGAGGAAGAGCGCCGCCACCAGAAGCGTCAGCGAGATCATTCCCGCCAGCGGGTTGAAGACCAGCGACAGGCCGGCCAGCAGCAGGAGCACGCCGAACAGCAGCGCCCAGAGGAACCCGGGCCAGTCCTTGACCTGGAAGGACTGGATGATCTGCACGATGCCGAGGAACAGGAATGTCCAGCCGGCGATGAGCGTCGCGGCCAGCGTCGCGGCGGGCGGATTGAGCAGCGCCCATATCCCGCCGATCAGCGAGATCACGGCCAGGATGGCCATCCATATCCACGACGACCTCAGCTTCTGTTCCGTTTGGGTCACGGTCTCAGCCATTTTCAGTCCCTCCATGCAACGCCGGCAAGGAGCGCGCCGGCCGCGCAGAATGCAACTAGACCAGCATGCTCATCGGATTTTCAAGATATTTCCTGAACGCGACCGCCAGCTCGGCGCCCAGCGCGCCGTCGATCACGCGGTGGTCGAAGGCGAAGGTGGCCGTCATGACGGTCGAGATCACCACCGCGCCGTCCTTCACAACCGGCTTTTCGATGCCGGCGCCGATCGACACGATCGAGGCGTGCGGCGGGTTGATGATGGAGGTGAAGTTCGACACGCCGAACATGCCGAGATTGGAGACGGCGGTGGAGCCGCCCTGATACTCCTCCGGCTTCAGCTTCTTGTCGCGCGCGCGCTTCGCCAGGTCCTTCATCTCGTTGGAAATGACCGAAAGCGGCTTGGCGCCGGCGTTGCGGATGATCGGCGTGATCAGCCCGTCGGGGATCGCGACCGCGACACCGACGTCCGCCTGCTTGTGGAGCACGCGGGCGGTCGAGGTCCATGAGGCGTTGGCCATGGGCACGTCGCGCAGTGCCAGCGCCATCGCCTTGATGACGAAGTCGTTGACCGATATCTTGTAGGCCGGCTGCTCGCCCTTCTCCGTCTTGGTCGTCGGCGCGGCGCGATTGATCTCCTCGCGCAGCTTCATCAGCGCGTCGAGATTGCAGTCCATCGACAGGAGGTAGGATGGAATCGTCTGGCTCGATTCCGTCAGCCGCGCCGCGATCGTCTTGCGCATCGAATCATGCGGCTTGAGCTCGTATGAGCCTTCCGCGAAGAGCTTCAGCACCTGCTCGTCGGACATGGACCTTGCAGCCGGCGCGGCTGCAGCCTGCTCGCCCTTTGCCGGCGCAGGTGCTGCCTTCGCCGCACCGCCCGCGCTCGCAGCCTCGACATCCGCCTTGACGATGCGGCCATGCGGCCCCGAGCCCGTCACGGCGGAAAGGTCGATGCCGGCATCCTTCGCGATACGCCGCGCCAGCGGCGAGGCGAAGATGCGTGCCCCCTCGCCCGACGCCCTGCCCTCCGCCGCGGGAGAGGACGCAGCCGCCCCGTTGCCGCTCGACGCGGGCTTCGCCGACGCGGCTTCCTTCTTTTCGCCGCCGGCCTTCTTATCTCCCTCGGAAGGACCGGATGAAGGAGCAGGATCGGCAGCCTTTTCCGCCTTCGCTTCCGCGGCTTTCGGCGCACCGCCGCCCTTGGCCGCCTCAGCCGCATCCTCGCCTTCCGCCGCGAGCACGGCGATCAGCGCATTGACCTTGACGCCCTCGGTGCCGGCGGGCACGACGATCTTCGCCACCGTGCCCTCGTCCACGGCCTCGACTTCCATCGTCGCCTTGTCGGTCTCGATCTCGGCGATCACGTCGCCGGGCGAAACCTTGTCGCCCTCCTTCACGAGCCATTTGGCGAGATTGCCCTCCTCCATCGTCGGGGAAAGCGCCGGCATGGTGATTTCGATCGGCATCTCTTCCTCCTAGGCCCGGTAGGTGACGGCCTTCACGGCCTCGACGACCTCGGCGACGCTGGGCAGCGCCAGCTTTTCGAGATTGGCCGCGTAGGGCATGGGCACATCCTTGCCGGCGACGGTGATCACCGGCGCATCGAGATGGTCGAAGGCGCGCTGCATCACCTGCGAGGCGATGTGGTCGCCCACCGACGACTGCGGGAAGCCTTCCTCGACCGTGACGAGGCGGTTGGTCTTCTTCACGGATTCGATGATCGTGTCGAAGTCGAGCGGCCGGATTGTCCTGAGATCGATGATCTCGGCATCGATCCCCATCTCGCGCAGCTCGGCCTCGGCCTTTACGACATAGGTCATGCCGATGCCGAAGGAGACGATGGTGACGTCCCTGCCCTTCTTGTGCACGCGCGCCTCGCCGATCGGCAGAACGAAATCGTCCAGCTTCGGCACGTCGAAGCTCTGGCCGTAGAGGATCTCGTTTTCGAGGAAAATGACCGGGTTCGGATCGCGGATCGCGGCCTTGAGCAGCCCCTTCGCATCGGCCGCGGTATAGGGCATCACGACCTTGAGGCCCGGAATGTGGCCGTACCATGCGGCATAGCACTGCGAATGCTGCGCGGCGACCCGCGCGGCCGCCCCGTTGGGCCCGCGGAACACGATCGGCGCGCCCATCTGGCCGCCCGACATGTAGAGCGTCTTCGCCGCCGAATTGACGATCTGGTCGATCGCCTGCATGGCGAAGTTGAAGGTCATGAACTCCACGATCGGCTTGAGCCCGGCCATGGCGGCGCCGACGCCGACGCCGGCAAAGCCGTGCTCGGTGATCGGCGTATCGACCACGCGGCGCGCGCCGAACTCCTGCAGCAGCCCTTGCGTGATCTTGTAGGCGCCCTGATACTCGGCCACCTCCTCGCCCATGACGAAGACGTTCTCGTCGCGCCGCATCTCCTCGGCCATGGCGTCGCGCAGCGCCTCGCGCACGGTGGTGCTGACCATTTCCGTGCCGGCGGGAATATCCGGATCGGCCGCGACTTCCGCCTTCGGTGCGGCGGGAACGCTGGCGGTTTCCTTGCTGGCCGAGGGTTCCTCACCGGCCTCGCGCGCCTTGCCGCCCGCATCCGCCGCCTGCGGTGCCGGCTCGGCCGGCTGCGGCTTTGCACCCTCGTCCGCCTTGCCGCCGTCGGAGATATCGGCAGCATTTTCGCCTTCCTGCAAAAGCACCGCGATAGGCGTATTGACCTTCACGCCCTCCGCGCCCTCGGCGACGAGGATCTTGCCGATCGTCCCTTCGTCGACGGCTTCCACCTCCATCGTCGCCTTGTCGGTTTCGATTTCGGCGATCACGTCGCCGGCGGCGACATGATCGCCTTCCTTTTTCAGCCATTTGGCGAGGTTGCCTTCCTCCATCGTGGGCGAGAGGGCAGGCATGAGGATTTCGATCGGCATGTGAGCGGTCTCCGCTGAGATCACATCATGAGGTGCCCGACGCCCCCGGCGCAAGGCACGTGATAGCGTGGATGGCAGTCAGGCTTCGACGTAGATGTCGGTCCAGAGCTCCGACACGTCGGGCTCGGGATCGGTCTGGGCGAAATCGGCCGCGTCGGCGACGATATCGCGCACATCCTTGTCGATGGCTTTCAACTCCTCCTCGCTCGCCCACTTCTTTTCCAGGAGTCGCGCCTTCACCTGCTCGATCGGATCGTGCTCCGAGCGCATCTTCTGCACCTCGTCCTTGGAGCGGTACTTGGCGGGATCGGACATGGAATGGCCGCGATAGCGGTAGGTCTGCATTTCGAGGATGATCGGGCCGTTACCGTCGCGGCACCACTTCGTCGCCATCTCCCCCGCCGCCTTCACGGCGCGCACGTCCATGCCGTCCACCTGGATGCCGGGAATGCGGAACGACAGGCCGCGCTGCGAGAAATCCGTCTCGGCCGACGAGCGCGACACCGAGGTGCCCATCGCATAGCGGTTGTTCTCGATGATGTAGACGACGGGCAGCTTCCACAGCGAGGCCATGTTGAAGCTCTCGTAGACCTGCCCCTGATTGGCCGCGCCGTCGCCGAAATAGGTCAGCGAGACATTGTTGTTGCCGCGATACCGGTTGGCGAAGGCGAGGCCGGTGCCCAGCGAGACCTGCGCGCCGACGATGCCATGGCCGCCGTAGAAATTCTTCTCCTTGGAGAACATGTGCATCGAGCCGCCCTTGCCGCGGGAATAGCCGCCCCGGCGGCCGGTCAGCTCCGCCATCACCCCGCGCGGGCTCATCTCCATGGCGAGCATGTGGCCGTGATCGCGATAGGCCGTGATCATCTGGTCGCCGTCGACGAGCGCCATCTTCATGCCCGTCACCACCGCTTCCTGTCCGATATAGAGATGACAGAAACCGCCGATGAAACCCATGCCGTAGAGTTGTCCGGCCTTTTCCTCGAAACGCCTGATCAGCAGCATGTCGCGATAGGCCGCGAGCTCCTGCTCCTTGGTGAAATCGGCGGGCGCCGGGGTCTTCAGGCTGGAGGAACCGGCCTTGTCGCCACCTGCCTGCGCATTGGCCTTCCTGGCGGACGTCTTGCCGGTGGATGTTTTGCTGGCGGATGTCTTGCTGGCGGCGGCGGCCATACACGTCTCCCTGTCAGTCTTTTCGACATGCAAGGGAGCGCTCCTCCCCTTGCGCTTGACGGAAAAGCTAGCACGCCGCTTCATGCAGAGCTATGCGGAAAAGCGCATGGCTGTCATGCAGCTAAATGCCTAATTCGCCTTTTGAATTCAGTGATTAACCGATTTCTTGTTAATTACGCGGCGCCGGCGTACCGAGAAGGATGACGACCTCGTCGGGTCGGGCAAGGTCGAGCATATAGCGCGCCTGCTGGTCGAGCATGTCGCGCTCGAGCGAACCGTCCTTCAGCAATTGCGCACGCTGCTCCATTGCCAGGCGCTGGCTGCGGACCCTTTCAAGCTCGGCCTCCAACAAGGCGAGACGGTCCTCGAGCTGATATTTCGAATTGATGCCGTACTGGCCATGCCAGGCGTGGAAGCCGAAGTAGGACAGGAAAGCGATCGTGATGGCCGGCACGATCAGGATGCCGGTTTTTCTCTTTTTGTGCTGTCGTGTCCACATTGCCAAAAGTCCGGAGTCGGGAATGCCCCTGCTCCAACTTATGGAACAACATGCTTAAGGCAGGGTTAGCGCCCGCCCGCCATCGTGCGGAAGCGCGAACCGTCCCGCCGGCTCAATGGACGGTCTGCTTGCCGCGCGCGAGATCCCAACCTGCGCCGCGTGCATTGCGGCAGCTCATGCCGCTCTCGCTCGATATGCAGGAAAAGCCGCCGCCCTGCCACGACGCGCCATATCGCAGGACCGGGGCGCCGGGATCGAGCACCGTGTCGCCATGGCAGATCCGGCCGGCATGGCGGGCGGACGCCGTCATTTCGAACGCCTTGCCCCATTCGAGGTCGCAGTCGGACGGTGGCCTGGGGAGGCGGTTGGACACCTCCCGCAGGTCGCAGCGCAGGGTCCCGTCCATATGCATGCAGGCGATGTTGCCCGAAGGGGACCGGAAGCTGTCCATGCCCTGTGCCATGCCGGGCCCGGCGAGGAACATCGCGATCACGACACCGGGCGCAAGGCGCATGGACACCCTCCGTCAGCCCTTGAGGATCGAACGGCCCGCATAGCGGGCCTGCCTGCCCAGCTCTTCCTCGATGCGCAGGAGCTGGTTGTACTTCGCCAGCCGGTCGGAGCGCGCCAGCGAGCCGGTCTTGATCTGCCCGCAATTCGTCGCCACGGCGAGGTCGGCGATGGTGGAATCCTCCGTCTCGCCCGAGCGGTGCGACATGACGGCGGTGTAGCCGGCGCGGCGCGCGGTCTCGACCGCATCGAGCGTCTCGGTCAGCGAGCCGATCTGGTTCACCTTGACCAGGATCGAATTGGCGACGCCCATGCGGATGCCGTCGCGCAGGCGGGCCGAATTGGTGACGAAGAGGTCGTCGCCGACGAGCTGCACCTTGCCGCCGACCAAGTCGGTCAGCACCTTCCAGCCGTCCCAGTCGTCTTCCGCCATGCCGTCCTCGATCGAGATGATCGGATAGTCGGCGCACAGCTTGGCCAGATATTTCGCCTGGGTCTTCGGGTCGCGGGTTTTCCGCTCGCCCTCGTAGACGTACTGGCCGTCCTTGAAGAACTCCGTCGAGGCGCAGTCGAGCGCCAGCGCCACCTGCTCGCCCGGCTTGTAGCCGGCGGCCTCGATCGAGGCCATCACGAAGTCGAGGCCCGCCTGCGCGCTCTTGAGGTTCGGCGCGAAGCCGCCCTCGTCGCCGACATTGGTGTTGTGGCCGGCATCCTTCAGGCGCTTCTTGAGCGTGTGGAATATCTCCGCGCCCCAGCGCAGCCCCTCGCGAAAGCTCTCCGCGCCGACCGGCATGATCATGAATTCCTGGAAGTCGATCGGATTGTCGGCATGCGCGCCGCCATTGATGATGTTCATCATCGGCACGGGCAGCACATGCGCGCCGGCACCGCCGACATAGCGGTAGAGCGGCAGGCCGGCGGCTTCCGCGGCGGCCTTCGCCACGGCCAGCGACACGCCGAGGATGGCGTTGGCGCCGAGGCGCTTCTTGTTGGGCGTGCCGTCCAGGTCGATCATCGTGCGGTCGATCTGGATCTGGTTCTCGGCCTCCATGCCGCCGATCGCCTCGAACAGCTCGCCATTGACCGCCTCGACCGCCTGCTCGACGCCCTTGCCGAGATAGCGGGCGCCGCCGTCGCGCAGCTCGACCGCCTCATGCGCGCCGGTGGAGGCGCCCGACGGCACGGCTGCGCGGCCCATCGACCCGTCTTCCAGCACCACGTCGACCTCGACGGTCGGGTTGCCACGGCTGTCGAGAATCTCGCGGCCGAATACGTCTACGATGGCGGTCATGTCGTCTCCCTCGGGAAGGCTGAAAACTGGCCTCTCTTATGCCGCTGAAGAAGAAAGTGAAAGCTTCAGGTCCGCCCCAAACAAAGAAAAGGCCCCTTGCGGGGCCTCTTCAATGAGATGGCGCGCGTCAGATCCAGTATGGCGGCACCTTGTAATAGGCGTAGGAGGCGTCGCGCACCTTTTCGCCGTCCTGGCCGGTCAATTCCTCGATGGAATGCGCGGGAGCCGCTTCCAGTTCGTCTCTGCTGAACGGAACCACATAGCCGCCGCGGCTCGGCTCGTAGTCCAGCGAGGACCACGGAACCGCATGGTACCTTTCGCCGATGCCCAGAAAACCGCCGAAACCGACGACCGCGAACATGATGTTGTTGTCGAGCTTGTCGAGCATCACGTCCTCGATCGTGCCGATCTTGTCGCCCTGGGTGTTGTACACGTCGGTGCCAATGACACGGGTCGCGCGGATGGCTTCGGTATGGCCGGAAGCGGTCGTCATCGTTCTTCTCCTCGGTTTGTTTCCTGTGGAGAATGAACGCGGCTCCCCGCCTCCTGTTCCCGCCCGCCCCGGCGGGAATGCGGCTATTTCTTCGCCGCGGCGGCCTCCGGCGGCGGCACGTCGGACGACTGCTTGCAGGCTTTCAGCCAGACGTCGTAGATCGCATGCTCGACCGCGTTCAGTCCGGGGCTCTCCGCGAACATCCAGCCGGTGAAGATGCGCCTGATCTTGCGGTCGAGCGTGATCTCGTCGACCTCGACGAACGAATCGGTCTTCGGCTCTTCCGCACCCGGCCGCGAATAGCAGACGCGCGGCGTCACCTGCAGCGCCCCGAACTGCACGGTCTCGTCGACATAGACGTCGAAGGTGATGATCCTGCCGGTGATCTTGTCGACGCCGGTGAACTCGGCGACCGGATTGCTCACGCGTTCGTCCCGCTGCGGCGCGGCCTCGCCTTCCCTGAGCTGTTCCCCGCGCTGGACTCCCTCGTCGGCCGGCGCTTCCTCGACGCTCTCGCCGGGAGGGACCTCCTCGAAGCGCTGGTCGGGATCGATCTGGAACTGGAACTGCGCCACGGCCGGCGACGCCGCGAGCATCGCGGCGAGGACAAGATAGGATGCGTGCCTGTATCGCATGGCGCCCCTCGAAAGATGCCGGACAGAATCGTCTGGCGCGGCATGAATGCGGCTAAGTAAGCGCGAAGCGGATATACCGCAAATGTGGCGAGAAGAGACCGCCGCTCGAGCACGTCGCGATCCTTCGGATTGGCTCCCGCGCTTCAGCGTCTTGCTTCACGCATGTCTTGTCCCGAAACCGGTTCCTACTTTCGGGAGACATGCTCTCAGGGTATCCAGGCGTCGTAATCGCCGGTGACCGGCGGACGCGTGGTCGGCGAAAGCACCGAGCCCTGCGGACGATAGGCCTGCGGCGTTCCCGTCAGGTTCGGCTGATACGACTTCTGCCATTCGCGCGGCTTGTAGTCTTCCTTCACCGGCGGCGTGTCGACCCGGTGATGCATCCAGCCATGCCAGCCGGGCGGGATCTTGGAGGCTTCCGACACGCCGTTGTAGATCACCCACCGGCGGGTCTGGCCGTCGGAATTGACACCGCCCTCGTAATAGATGTTGCCGAACTCGTCGCGGCCGACCTCGGTCCCCTTGCGCCAGGTATGAAAGCGCGTGCCGAGGGTCTGGCCGTGCCACCAGGTGAAAAACTGAAGCAGGAAGGTCTTCATCATCCGTCCATGCGTGCCGCGAGCGATTTTGCGACCTTATGCCGGGCTGAAAGCGCCTTGGCAAGGCGCAGGATGGCGCATCAGTCGGCCCAGACGATCGGCCGCTCGAAGACCAGCAGCGCGAAGTCCCCGCCCTTGTCGGCATCGGCCTTGCGGCCGACCTCCGAAAAGCCTTGCCCGATATAGAAGGCGACGGCGCGCGTGTTCTTCTCTTCGACCTCGACAAGGACCTTGTCGGCGTCGTGGAACGATCCCTCGATCTCGTCCAGCAGCAGGCCGCCGATGCCATGTCCCTGTTGCGCGGGCCTGACATAGAGCTGGCGCAGCATGACGGTCTTTCCGCAGTCGCGCGCCGTCGCGAAGGCGACGCCGGCGATCTGCTTGCCGTCGTCGGCGACGAGGAACTCGGCATTCGGCTCTTCGAGACGCCGGCGCAGGACCTCGGTCGCATGCCATTTGTCCGTGATGGCGGTCACGCGATCCGGCCCGTAGATCGCATCGTAGGTCGCGTGCCAAGTCTCCACCAGCAGCTCGCGGATCGCCGCGACGTCGCGTGAACCTGCCGTGCGCACATACATCCTACTCGATCCCGAGACGGGCCTTCACCAGATCGTTCACCGCCTGGGGATTGGCCTTGCCGCCCGTCGCCTTCATCACCTGGCCGACGAACCAGCCGGCAAGCGTCGGCTTCGCCTGCGCCTGAGCGACCTTGTCGGGATTGGCCGCGATCACCTCGTCCACCGCCTTCTCGATCGCGCCGGTATCGGTGACCTGCTTCATGCCCCGCGCCTCGACGACGGCGCGCGGGTCGCCGCCCTCGTTCCAGACGATCTCGAAGAGATCCTTGGCGATCTTGCCCGAGATTGTGCCTTCCCTGATCAGGTCGATGATCGCCCCGAGCTGCGGCGGCGTGACGGGCGCGTCCTCGATATCCTTGCCTGCCTTGTTGAGCGCGCCCAGAAGATCGTTGATGACCCAGTTCGCTGCGGCCTTGCCGTCGCGGCCGGCGGCGACCTGCTCGAAATAGTCGGCGATTGCCTTTTCCGAGACCAGGATCGACGCGTCGTAGACCGACAGGCCGAGGCTTTCGATCAGCCGCGTCTTCTTGTCGTCCGGCAGTTCGGGCAGGTGCGCGGCGAGGTCATCCACATAGGCCTGGTCGAATTCGAGCGGCAGCAGGTCCGGATCGGGGAAATAGCGGTAATCGTGCGCCTCTTCCTTGGAGCGCATGGAGCGCGTCTCGCCTTTCACCGGGTCGAACAGGCGCGTCTCCTGCTCCACCGTGCCGCCATCCTCGATCAGTGCGATCTGGCGGCGCGCCTCATAGTCGATCGCCTGCCCCACGAAGCGGATCGAGTTGACGTTCTTGATCTCGCAGCGCGTGCCGAATTCCTTCGAGCCCGCCGGGCGGACGGAGACGTTCACGTCGGCGCGCATGGAGCCTTCGTCCATGTTGCCGTCGCAGGTGCCGAGATAGCGCAGGATCGTGCGCAGTTTCGTCACATAGGCCTTTGCCTCGTCCGCGGAGCGCATGTCCGGCTTGGACACGATCTCCATCAGCGCCACGCCCGACCGGTTCAGGTCGACATAGCTCATGGTGGGGTGCTGGTCGTGCATGGACTTGCCGGCATCCTGTTCGAGATGCAGGCGCTCGATGCCGACGTCGATATCCTCGAACTGGCCCTGCCGGTCGGGGCCGACCGAGATGGTCACGGTCCCCTCGCCCACGATGGGCTGCTTGTACTGCGAGATCTGATAGCCCTGCGGCAGGTCGGGGTAGAAATAGTTCTTTCGGTCGAAGACCGAGCGATGGTTGATCTCGGCCTTGAGCCCGAGCCCGGTGCGGATCGCCTGCCGCACGCATTCCTCGTTGATGACCGGAAGCATTCCGGGCATGGCCGCGTCGACAAGGCTCACATTCGCATTGGGCGCCGCGCCGAACGAGGTGGAAGCGCCGGAGAAGAGCTTTGCCTCGGAGGTGACCTGCGCGTGGACCTCGAGCCCGACGATCACCTCCCAGTCGCCGGTGGCGCCGGAAATCAAGCGCTTCGGATCGGGTGTGCGGGTGTCGATGATGGTCATGGAAGCCTGCGATGATGTTGGCGAACGGGCGCGCCCCGCCGCGTAGCGGGGCGCTTCTTCGCTAGATCAAACATCCCGCCAGCGCAACCGCGCAGCGCAGGCGCTCACGCCGTGGCGATATACTGCTTGATCTCCTCCGCCTCGCGCTCGACATCCTCGATGCGGCGCTTCACCACGTCGCCGATGGAGATGATGCCGTCGAGCTGGCCGCCCTTCAGCACCGGCAGATGGCGGAACCGGCCATGCGTCATGATCTCCATCACCGCATTGACCGAATGGCTCTCGCTGCATGTGCGGACATTGCCGGTCATCACCGCCGACACCGGCTGGCCCAGCGCCTCGGCGCCGAACCGGCCGATGACGCGCACCACATCGCGCTCCGACAGTATCCCCGCCACCTGCCTGTCGCCGCGCGTGACGACCAGCGCGCCGATGCGGTTTTCGGCGAGAATGGCAATCGCATGTGCGAGCGTTTCATCCGGGCCGACGGTCAACACGTCGCGGCCCTTCTGGTCGAGAATGGATTTCACCGTCATGAGCACCTCCGTTCAGCCGGACGAGCCCTCTCAGGTCCCTTTGCCGGCCTGCCATATGGTGCGCCCGCGGCGACGATGTTTCAAGACGTATGAGATTGCCTGCGATCGAAGAGCGGCAGGCAGAAGAAGCCGACGAGGAAGCCGCCGATATGCGCTTCCCAGGCGATCTGGCTCTCCATGTCAGGCGTTCCGAAGCCGAGCCCGGTCACGAGGTTCACGACCATCCAGACCGCGAGGAACGTCACCGCCTGACGCGAGCGGAACACCTCGCTTATGCCGAGCACAGGCCCGCCGAAGGCCGGCCTGCCCGACGAGCGGTCGATGCGGAAGGCGAAGCGCGCCGCCGCTCCCATCATGCCCGAGATCGCGCCGGACGCGCCGACCAGCGGAACGAGGTCGGAGGGATGAAGGACGAAGTGCAAAAACACCGCGCCGAGCGCGGTCGCGACCCAGAAAGCCACGAAACGACCCGTGCCCAGCCTGTTGGCGAGCGGCGAGCCGAAGGCGGCCAGCCAGACGATGTTCACCGCCAGATGCGCCACGCTTCCGTGCAGGAGCGAATAGGTGACCGGCGCCAGCAGTGCGTAGAGATCGAGGTGGTATCCCCCGGTGTACCGGGCTGGAAAGAAGGCGAAGCGAAGGATCACCCATATGTTCTGCTCGTCGGAGAGCAGGAACATGCGCATGAGGTGCACGCCGACGCAGATCGCGATGATTCCCGTCACCACGCCGGCGAGATTGAAAACGGGCTCGCGCACCGAATCGGCTTCGGGCGCATATTGCCGATCTGCGTGGATTTCCTGCTGGTCCGTTGGATCGCTCATGGTCAGCCAGATATGCCGTCCGGCCCCCGAGCGCCACAGGCAAACATGAAAAAGCGGCCCGGGGAGATCTCCCCGGACCGCCTTCGAGCCCCCTGTCAGCCCCGTATTTGTTGCCCGTTACACTGGCAGCGCGGCCTGCGCGATGCAATATCAACCCTTTGTTAACCCTAATGACCCTCAGAACGGTTAACAAAGCCCTCCATCGCTGGCACGCCTCCTGCATGATCCTGCATGAATCCCTTCGGCGGACGTGATTCTGTCCAACGCTGGGACAGCGTCAGGTGTGCTCCGGAGTATTTCGGCCAATGCAGCATGAGGGATCGATGTCGTTGTTCCTATACTGGAACAGACTGCGTGCCGGGCGTCGGGCGCCATTGCGCCACGAGATCGAGCCGGCCGACATCAAGACCCTGCTCGCCGACACGTTCATCCTCGAACGCGACGGGCGCGGCGAAGCGGTGTTCCGTCTCGCCGGCACGCGGCTGTGCGCCATCTTCGGACGCGAGCTGAAGGGTTTCGCCTTCGCCTCGCTGTGGACCGAGCGGGACCGGCGCGTGGTCTCGCGGCTCATCGACCGCGCCTTCATCGACAAGACCGTCATCGTCATCTCGTTCAGGGGCATCAGCCGCTCGGGCCGCCAGAATCCGCTGGAACTGACGGTCCTGCCGCTCGACGGCGGCACGACGCATCCGCGCATCCTCGGCTCGCTGGTGCCGCTCGAAAAGCCGTTCTGGCTGGGCGCGGATCCGATCGTCGCCAGCCATGTCGAGACCCTGCGCATCGTCGATCCGGACCGGGAGCCGGTCTTTCTCGCCAACCGCCCGGCGATCCCCGTCCCGCCGCTGGCCCCCGATCAGCAGGATCTGGCAGGCGGAAAGTCGCGGCGGCGCGTCCGCCACCTCGTCGTGATCGACGGCGGACGCGATCGCTGACCGGCGCATATCCGAAGCATGTTCTTACAGCTTGTTAACCTGACTCCTTTATATTTGTGGCCAGGAACAGTCAGGTCTCGTCGGCCGGCTGGTGCGGCGAATGGCAGAGGCTTTGATGGCGTCGACGATGGCAGAGGCAAGCCCCAAAGGGGTGGCCGCCCGTGCGGAGCGACGTAATTTCCAGCGCGTACGCGTCAAGGTCTACGGGCGTTTCATGCTCGAGGACCGCACGGAACATCCTTGCAACGTCATCGACATGTCGCCCGGAAGCGTCGCCTTCCGCACCGACCGGATCGGCGAGCCCGGCGAGCGTGTGGTCGCCTATCTGGACCATATCGGCCGCCTCGAAGGCGTGGTGACCCGCACCTTCGATGACGGTTTCGCCATGACCATCGTGGCGTCCGACCGCAAGCGCGACAAGCTCGCCGCGCAGCTGACCTGGCTCGCCAACAAGCACGAGCTGAACTTGCCCGAGGATCGCCGCCACGAGCGCGTTGCGCCGCGCAATCCGATCACCGTGCTGAAGCTGGACGACGGACGGCAGTATCGCTGCCGCATCATCGACCTGTCCCTTTCGGGCGCGGCAATCGAGCTCGAGGTCAAGCCGGCAATCGGCGTGCCCGTCACGCTGGGGACCATGCGCGGGCGCATCGTGCGCCATTTCGAGGATGGCGTCGCGATCGAATTCGCCACCCTGCAGCGGCCGGACACGCTCGACGCCGAATTCGATCGGCCCGGAAACGCCTAGGCTGAGCGCCATATTTCCGCTGGCATTGTGGTGACCTTCGCACGCGCGCATCCCGCGCGGACAGCATGTGCGATGGCTTCACGGAAGAACTGTCTCATTCTGAGAAACCCCAAGGCGCGCCGTGGCGGGGAACCGCTCGACGCCATCTATGCGCGGCTGGAGCGCGGCGGGCTGAACGTCATGCAGGAGACGTTCGACGCCCTGCCCGAGATCGCGCGCGACATCGTCAGGCTGCGCAACCGCGCCGACCTCGTCGTCGTCTGCGGCGGCGACGGGTCGATTTCGTCGGCGGCGATGGCGGTTGTCGAATCCGGCCTGCCGCTCGGCATCCTGCCGATGGGCACCGCGAACGACCTCGCCCGCACGCTCCACATCCCGCTCGATCTCGTCGCCGCGGCAGACGTGATCGCCGCCGGACACACCCGCCGGATCGATGTCGGCACGGTCAACGGCCATGCCTTCTTCAACGTCGCCAGCATCGGCCTTTCGACCGACCTCACGGCAAAGCTCGACCCTGCCCTCAAGAAGCGCTACGGCCGGCTGGGCTACGCGGTCGCCGCGCTCGACGTGCTGTCGCGCGCAAAGCATTTCAGCGCCCGGATCACCGAAAAGGGTCAGGTGATCGAGGTCGAGACCTATCAGATCGCCGTGGGCAACGGGCGCCAGTACGGCGGCGGAAACGTCGTCGCCGCGGATGCGCGCATCGATGACGGCCACCTCGACCTCTACAGCCTCGAAATGCGCAATCTGTGGAAGCTGGCGCTCATGCTGCCCTCGTTCCGCGCCGGCCGCCATGGCGGGTGGCGCGAGGTGCGCACGGCGCGATGCATCGAGTTCGACATCGAGACGCGAACGGAGATGCCGGTGAACACCGACGGCGAGATCGTCACCAGCACGCCGGCCCATTTCAAGGTTCTGCCGGCCGCTATCGACGTTTTCGCGCCTTCAAACTGAAAGGGCCGGCAAACGCCGGCCCTTTGGTATCAAACGATCACTGAATGCGGTCAGCCGTTGACGACCTTCTTGTTCGCCAGATTCTCCGTGCCCTTCTTGAGCAGCTCGGCCGTCAGGAAGGCCAGCTCAAGCGCTTGATCCGCGTTGAGACGCGGGTCGCAATGCGTGTGGTAGCGGTCCTGCAGCTCGTCGTCGCGGATCGCGCGCGCGCCGCCCGTGCATTCGGTCACGTTCTTGCCGGTCATCTCGACATGGACGCCGCCCGGATGGGTGCCTTCGGCGCGATGGATCTCGAAGAAGGTCTGCACCTCCTTGAGGATGCGCTCGAAAGGCCGCGTCTTGTAGCCCGCCGCCGTGATCGTGTTGCCGTGCATGGGGTCGCAGGACCACACGACCTTGCGCCCCTCGCGCTCCACCGCCCGCAGCAGCTTCGGGAAATGTTCGGCGATCTTGTCCGAGCCGAAGCGCGCGATCAGCGTGAGCCGGCCGGGCTCGTTCTCGGGGTTTAGGAGGTCGATCAGGTTGATGAGACCGTCCGGCGTCAGCGATGGACCACATTTCAGGCCGAGCGGGTTCTTGATGCCGCGACAATATTCGACATGCGCATGGTCGGGTTGGCGCGTGCGGTCGCCGATCCAGATCATATGGCCGGAGGTCGCATACCAGTCGCCCGTCGTGGAATCGACGCGGGTCAGCGCCTCCTCGTAGCCGAGCAGCAGCGCCTCGTGGCTGGTGTAGAAATCGGTCTCGCGCAACGCATAGTTGGTCTCGGAGGTGATGCCCACTGCGCGCATGAAGTCCATCGTCTCGGAGATGCGCGTCGCCAGCGCCGCATAGCGTTCCGCCTGCGGACTGTCGGCGACGAAGCCGAGCATCCACTTGTGCACGTTTTCGAGGCTCGCATAGCCGCCCTGCGCGAAGGCGCGCAGCAGGTTCAGCGTCGCGGCCGACTGGCGATAGGCCATTTCCTGGCGCGCCGGATCGGGAATGCGCGACTTCGCGTCGAACTCGATGCCGTTGATGATGTCGCCGCGATAGGACGGCAGCGTGACGTCGCCCTTGGTCTCGTTGTCCGACGAACGCGGCTTGGCGAACTGGCCGGCGATGCGGCCGACCTTCACCACCGGCTGCGAGCCGGCGAAGGTCAGGACCACCGCCATCTGCAGGAAGACGCGGAAGAAGTCGCGGATATTGTCCGCGCCATGCTCAGCGAAGCTCTCGGCGCAGTCGCCGCCCTGCAGCAGGAAGGCCTCGCCATTGGCGACGGCGGCGAGCTGCTTCTTGAGCTTGCGCGCCTCGCCCGCAAAAACGAGCGGCGGATAGGTCGCGAGCTGCTTCTCGGTCTCGGCCAGCGCAGCCTGGTCCGGATAGGCCGGCACCTGCTGGATTGGCTTGTTGCGCCAGGATTTCGGAGACCATTTCGTCATAGCTGCACCCGTTCGCCGTGCTGTTCCGGCCGCGGCACATATCCGCGATCGTGGCGGCTCTATACAGGAAGGCCGGCGCAAGTGCCAACACTACGTGAAAGGGCCTGTCCGCGGGGAATATGGGAAGGCCGGAGCACGCCTGAAAGTGCGCCGGCGCTTATGCCGGCTACACCCGCTCGCCGTTCCGGACGCGGTAGCTCGGCTGGTACATTGTGACCAGTTCCTCCGCCGCCGACGGGTGAACCGCCATGGTGCGGTCGAAGTCGTCCTTGGTGAGCTTCGCCTTGACCGCGATGCCGAGAAGCTGGGCCATCTCGCCGGCATCCGGCCCCAGCACATGCGCGCCGACCACCCGCCGCGTCGCGGCATCGACCACGAGCTTCATCGTCATGCGCTCCTGCCGGCCCGAAAGCGTATGGCGCATCGGGCGGAACCGGGTCAGATAGACCTCGATCTCGTCGTAGCGGCGCGCCGCGTCGTCTTCCGAGAGGCCCACCGTCCCGATCTCGGGCTGCGAGAAGACGGCGGTGGCGACCGTGTCGAAGTCGGGGCGCGTCGGCTTGCTGCGATAGACGGTGTCGACGAAGCACATCGCCTCGTGAATGGCGACCGGCGTGAGCTGCACGCGGTTGGTCACGTCGCCGATCGCATAGATGTTGGGAACATTGGTGCGCGAATAGTCGTCCACAACGATCTCGCCCACCTTGCCGGCCTCCACGCCCGCCTTCTCCAGGCCGAGCCCTTCCGTGTTGGGCGTGCGGCCGATGGCGAGCATGAACTGATCGACGGTCAGCGTATCGCCGTCATTGATCTGCACGTCGAGCCTGCCGTCCGGCCGCTTCTCGACCCTGGTGGCGATCGCCTGGCATATGATGCGGATGCCCTTGGCCTCCATGGCCGCATGCAGGTCGCGGCGCATGTCGGTATCGAAGCGGCTGAGGATTTCCAGCCCGCGATAGACGAGCGTCGTCTCGACGCCGAGCCCGTGGAAGATATTGGCGAACTCGACGGCGATATAGCCGCCGCCGGCGATCGCGATCGACTTCGGCAGCGCAGCGAGATGAAAGGCGTCGTTGGAGGTTATGCAGAATTCGTGGCCGGGCAGCGCGGGATGCGGCGCCGGCCGCCCGCCAGTGGCGATCAGGATGGTCTCGGCCGTCACCTTGCGGCCGTCCGCCGTGAGGCGCACGGTATGCGCGTCTTCCAGCACCGCCCTGCTCTCGATGATATCGGCGCCCGCGCGCTCCAGCCCGCCGCGATAGATGCCTTCGAGCCGGGCGATCTCGCGGTCCTTGTTGGCGATCAGGGTCGGCCAGTCGAACCGGCTTTCGCCCACCGTCCAGCCATATCCGGCCGCATCCTCGAAATGTTCCGGAAACTGCGAGGCATAGACGAACAGCTTCTTCGGCACGCATCCGCGGATGACGCAGGTCCCGCCGAAGCGGTATTCCTCGGCGATCGCCACCTTCTTGCCCAGCGAGGCCGCGACCCTGCCGGCGCGCACGCCGCCCGAACCGCCGCCGATGACGAAAAGGTCGTAGTCATAATTCGCCATCGTGCATGTCCCCGCCGTGCCTTGCCCTCAGTTAAGCGCCAAGTCTGCAAATGAAAAGCCCGGCGCGAGACCGGGCTTCCGAATGGCTGCCGTCGTCGTCGACTACTGGTTGGCGTTGGGCTGGGCGGCGGGTGCGGGCTGCTGTCCCGAGGAGCCCGTCTGCGGCTGCGCCTTGAGGTTCAATTCCTCGCCGACCTGCTGCGCGAGATCGCGCGCGAGGCCGCGCTGCCAGATGCCGGCCGCCTGGGTCAACTCGCGAAACGCGATGTTGCCGTCCTGCAGCAGCTTCTTGCCGGCCGCACCGTTGTAGAAGGTCGCGATCTCGTTGAGCTCCTGCTCGCTGAAGACCTTGGCATAGATCGTCGCCGCTTCCCTTTCGAGGTCGCCGCGGCGCGAGGCAAGATCGAGCGCCTTCTGGTCCACCGTCTGCGAGATCAACTGGACCATGTCCGGATTCTTGTTGATCAGCTCGTTCTTCAGCGCCTGCGCCGCCTGCGGCAGGATGTTGTCGAACTCGGCCGTGGTGCCGAGCGCGCTGATCGCGGCGCGGGCGGCCTTCAGATGCGATTCGGCGATCTCCTGCGCGCCGGCGGGCAATGCCAGCATCAGAACCGTCGCGACGGCGGCTGTGGAACGGCGCAAAGCTGCTGCCATGGTCATGAATGCGAAACTCCCTTTGTGCGGGCCGGAGCCAGCTCTTCTATCCCGTCTGCGCCGGCGACGATCGCCAGGCCGGCCATTCCCAGAAACAGACCGTGTTCGACCACTCCGGGGATGGCGTGCAGCGCATCGCAGAGCGCTCTTGTATCCGGAATGCGGCCAAAAGATGCGTCCAGGATATGGTGACCGCCGTCTGTAACAAACGCCATCCCGTTCGTCACCCGCAATGTCAGTTCGCCCGACAGGCCGAGCCTGTCCGCGGCTCTGGCGATGGCGATGCGCGTCGCAGCCAGACCGAACGGGTTGACCTCGATCGGCAGCGGGAAGCGCCCCAGCGTCTCCACGACCTTGCTGCGGTCGGCGATGACGATCATACGTGCCGAGGCGGCGGCCACGATCTTCTCGCGCAGCAGCGCGCCGCCGCCGCCCTTGATTAGCGACAGGTCGGGATCGATCTCGTCGGCCCCGTCGATGGTCAGGTCGAGCTCCGGCATCTCCTCCAGCGTGACGACGGGCACGCCGAGGTCGGCGCAAAGCTCCGCCGTGCGCTCCGACGTGGCCACCCCCCTGACGCGAAGCCCCTCGCCCACGCCCACCGCAAGCAGGCGGACGAATTCCTCGGCGGTCGAGCCGGTGCCGATGCCGAGCCGCATGCCGTCCTCGACATAGGCGAGCGCCGCGCGCGCTGCTTCGATCTTCAGCTCCCTTGCGTCCATGGCCTGTCTCCCTTCCTGTCCGCCGCGTCAGTAACGCCTTTCGGCAGATGACAAAAGACGCAGTTTCGGCAAGTCCGGCGTCGCGGCGCTTGCCCACAGGCAAAAGACCGCTATTCAGTCCGGGGACACAAAACGGAGACCCCCGCCATGGCACAACCGATCGTCGTCTTCGATCTCGACGGCACGCTCGTCGATACGGCGCCGGATCTGCTGGACAGCCTCAACCACTGCCTCGAACTGGCGAAGATCAACCGCGTCGACGCGGTCGACCTGCGCAGCTTCGTCGGCATGGGTGGCAAGGTGATGATCGAGCGCGCCTTCGCCGCGCAGAACCGTCCCCTCTCCGAGGACCGGCTGGCGGAACTGCTCGTCACCTTCCTCGAACACTATACCGACAACATGCCGGGCAAGTCGCTGCTCTTTCCCGGCGCGGAGGCCGCGCTGTCGCGGCTTGCCGAGGCGGGCTACCTGCTCGCCGTGTGCACCAACAAATACGAATCGCTGTCGAGGAAGCTGCTGGAGGCCCTCGGCCAGGCGTCTCGCTTCGCGGCGATCTGCGGCCAGGACACGTTCGACTGGCGCAAGCCCGACCCGCGGCACCTGCTGGAAACGATCGCGCTCGCCGGCGGCGATCCGGAGCAGGCCGTGATGATCGGCGATTCCCGCACCGATATCGACACCGCGAAGGCCGCCGGCATACCCGTCGTCGCGGTGGATTTCGGCTATACGGACCGCCATGTCCGCGCATTCGAGCCGTCGCGCATCATCTCGCATTTCGACGAGCTGACGGTGGCGATGATCCGCCGATTGATGCACGACGCCGCACCGGCGGGGCCCGCTTGACACCTGCGGAACCGCTCCCTTATATCGCGGCTCGCTCAGGCGCTGCCTGGGACGGGCGATTAGCTCAGCGGGAGAGCACACCCTTCACACGGGTGGGGTCGCAGGTTCAATCCCTGCATCGCCCACCATTTTCTATCTCGCTTCTTTTTATCTCACGGCAGTTCGCTTCGCTCACGCCTCCGATGGGCGCGCTGGCCGCGCGACGCGCGGTCGGGCTTGCGAACCCTTTGGTTTCGAGGTGGCTGCGCCCTCTCCGTCACGCGCCCGCGGCGCGTGTGTCGTGGATACGGTCGAACGCTCTCTGCACATAGGCGTCGCGGCCGTAGACATCGTGATAATAGTGGACCTTGCCGGCCTCGTCCGGCCATGCCGTGAAATAGGCCACATAGACCGGCACCTTCACGTCCAGCTTCACCTGTCCGTGCTTGCCCTTCAGCCGTTCCTCGACGCGCTCCCGCGACCAGCCGAGAACGGCCGCCGCCATGGCGCGCGGGTCCTGCAAGCGGATGCAGCCATTGCTGAAGTTGCGGTTCTCGCGCTCGAAAAGGTGCTTTTCGGGCGTGTCGTGCATGTAGATCGCGTGTTCGTTGGGGAACATGATCTTCATCTCGCCGAGCGAATTCTTGGGCCCCGGCGGCTGGCGCACGTCGAACGGTATCTTGCTGCCGTAGGCGGCCCAGTCGATCGACGACGAGGAGATCGCCCGGCCCTTCGAATCCGTCACCTCATAGCCGATCCGGTCGAGATAGGACGGGTCGTTGTAGAGCTTCGGCAGATAGGTGTTGACCAGGATCGAGCGCGGGATGCCCCAATAGGGATGGAACTCGACATAGTCGATCTCGTCCTGGAAGAAGAAGGTCTGCGTCACGTTCTTGCCGACCACGGTGCGCATCGCCAGCTTCTGCATGCCGCCCTCGACATAGACGGCTTCATAGGCGGGCACGTTGATGAAGACATGTCGCGACGGGAAGGTCTGTGGCAGCCAGCGGCTCTGTTCCATGGCGACAAGCACCTTCTGGAGCCGGTCCGCCCTGGAATTGCCGGCGATCGCCGCCACGGTCCGCGGCCCGATGACGCCGTCATCCTTCAGGCCCGCCTTTATCTGCGCCGCCTTGATGACCGGCACCAGCTCCTGCCCGTAGAGCTCGGCATCCGCGTTTGCCGCGAGCAGGGCACCGTATTCGGCCGACATCGCCCCATCGGCGTCACGCGCGATGATCTGCAGGATCTTGCCGAGCTCCGCGCTTTTCCCGCCCGGACGCACGAAGGTCTGCGGGTCGACGACGATGGCGTTTTCCTCAGAGGCGCGCAGTGCGGCGAGTTCGGCTTTCAGCGCCGCATATTGCGCCGTCTCCGGGTGCCAGGAATCGAGATATTTCGCCACCGCGAACGTGTCGGACAGCACCTCCAGCACATGCCCCATGTCGAGCGGCTTCGGCGCGAAATCATGGTAGCCGGAGATGCGGTTCGGATTGACCCGACCGTTCTGCGCATCGCGCACATAGCGCAGCACGCGCGCGCTCAGCGTCATCTCGAAACGCGCCGCTGCCGCGCCATCGCCCGCGACGACGGCCGGAACGGCATAGTCCGCCGGATCGAGCCCCTCCTCCGCGGCGTTCCGCAGCACGCCGAGCGCCGCTTCACCGCGATGCGTCAGGCTTCCGTCGGCCGAGACCCAGATGAACCGGCGGTCGCCGGCATAGAAATTCCGGATCGCATCGGCGATGTCCTTCTCCGCCCGCAGGTCGAAATCGGCCAGCGCGCTCAGCACATTGGAGATGTCCTCCTGTGGCGCGACGCTCACGGCCGGGCTTTCCGATCCGATGCCATGGGTGGCGAGGTCGTCGCGCACATTGGCCGCGCGCTGCTCCGCGATCGCCGCGAAATCCACCTTCACCAGCGGATCGACCTTGTAGGTATAATATTGCGGCCCTTGCACCTTTGGCGCGGCGACCGGCTGCCGGCGCTGCTCCGGCTCTGGCGGCAGTTCGCGCTCGTAGCGCGGCTGGCGGCCGAAAAGGCGATCGAAGAAGTTCTGGGCTGGGGCGGCCTGGACGCCGATCGTGGTGGCTATGCAAAGGGCCGCGCCAAGTGTCGACCCCATCCGGACCAGATGTCGTTGCATTATCCCCCGCTCGGTTCGACCCCGCTTCGCGACTCACTATAGCCGGCGACGGCGCATGCGCAAAACCGGCACGGCCGGTCCGCCGCGCTTTTCGCAGGCGGCCGTTACACTGGGGCCACACGCCGGACCGGCGATCCTTCTTCAGCGCGGCGCCGCGATGATGACGGCCGCGCCCGCCAGCGCGAGCGCCGCCCCTGCAATGTCCCACCGATCAGGCGAAAACCCCTCGAAGAAGCGCAGCCACAGTAGCGAGGCGACGATGTAGATTCCGCCATAGGCGGCGTAGGTGCGCCCCGCGGCCGGACTGTCCACCAGGGCAAGCATCAGCGCGAAGATCGAGAGGATGACCAGGCCGGGCACCAGCCACAGGACCGGCTTGCCGAGCTTGAGCCAAGCGAAGAACGCGTAGCAGCCGGCGATCTCTGCGACCGCGGCAAGCGCGAAAAATATCACGTTCTTCATTTCGATGCCCCTTCTGCCGGTTTGGTTAACCGGCAGAAGCCGGAAATAGCACAACATTAACCATGCGCTGCGACAATGACGGCGTTCGTTGCGTTTTCACGAGTCCGTTCATGCGTCTCTCCGTGCTTGCCGCCCTCGGCTTCGCCACCCTGCTGGGCGCCTGCGCCCAACGCCCCGATGTTTCCCATACCGTTCCCGTCATGTCATTCGCCGCCGAGACGCCGGCTCCGCCGCTGCTGCGCCTCAGTGACGATACCACCTTCCCGCATCTTGGCGGGCTGGCCGGCCGTACCCTGCGGGTCGGCAGCGTGGCCGACCTCAAGCTCGCGCCGAAGGAAGTGGTGCTAACCTTCGACGACGGCCCGGTGCCGGGAAAGACGCGCGCCATCCTCGACACGCTCGACCGGCATCACGTCAAGGCGACCTTCCTGATGGTGGGCCAGATGGCGCAGGCCCACCCTGCCCTCGTGCGCGAGGTGGCCGCACGCGGCCATTCCATCGGCACGCACAGCCAGAGCCATGCCAATCTGGCCGCGATCGGCTTCGAGCGGGCGACGCAGGAGATCGACAATGGCCGGCGCAGCGTCGCCGCCGCCCTCGTGCCGACGACAACGCGCGCCGCAACCTTCTTCCGCTTCCCCTATCTGGCCGATACCGCCGCCCTGCGCCGCCATCTCGCCATGCAGGGGATCGTCGTGGTCGATCCCACGGTGGATTCGAAGGATTATTTCGTCTCCACCCCCGAACAGGTCCGCCGCCGCACCATCGCCGCGCTGGAGGCCAAAGGGTCGGGCATCGTGCTGTTCCACGACCTGCACCGGCGCACCGTCGCCATGCTGCCGTCCTTCCTCGACGATCTGAAGGCGCGGGGTTTCAAGGTGGTGCATCTCGCGCCGCGCGGCGGCGCGGGCAATCCGCTCCTGTCCGCGGCGCTCGACTGGTAGGTCAGCGCTCGCGCCGCAGGCCCTTGGCCGCGAGCTCATCGAGATAGACGGCCCAGCGGCTGTCGCGCTCGCGGCCGAGCTCGGCAAGATAGTCCCAGGTGAAGATGCCGCTGTCATGGCCGTCGTCGAAGCCGATGCGCACCGCATAATTGCCCACCGGCTCCATCCGCGCGATGGCGACGTCCTTCTTGCCGCCGACCGTTACCCGCTGCTCGGGCGAGTGGCCCTGCACCTCGGCCGAGGGCGACATGACGCGCAGCATCTCCGCCGTCAGCGCGAAATGCGTATCCGCATCGAAGATCACGGTCAGTTGCCGGCGGTCCCTGGCGACCCGCAATTCCTTTGGCGCGCGCATGATTTGCCTTTCACTGGCCAGACGCGGCGAATTGCTTCGCCGACACAAGGTTCCACCTTGTCGCAAAATGCTCTAGGTGTGGCGTGGTTGAAACACCACGTCCAAGACCCGACATAAAGCGCATGCTCGCCCGACATCAATATATGGCCGCCACGCCGCATCAGGAGATGATCGATCCCTTCGGCCGGACGATCAGCTATCTGCGAGTCTCTGTCACGGACCGCTGCGACTTCCGCTGCACCTATTGCATGGCGGAGGACATGACCTTCCTGCCGAAGCGCGACCTGCTGACGCTCGAGGAACTGGACCGGCTCTGCACCGTCTTCGTGGAGAAGGGCGTGCGCAAGCTGCGACTGACCGGCGGCGAGCCGCTGGTGCGCAAGAATGTCATGCACCTGATCGCCCAGCTCTCGCGGCATCTGGAAAGCGGGGCGCTGGATGAGCTGACCCTTACCACCAACGGCTCGCAACTGGCGCGCTTCGCCGGCGATCTGGCGAGCCTCGGCGTGCGCCGCATCAACGTGTCGCTCGACACGCTCGACCCGGTCAAATTCCGCGAAATCACCCGCTGGGGCGATCTCGACCGCGTGCTGAAGGGCATCGACGCCGCGCAGGACGCCGGCATCCATGTCAAGCTGAACGCGGTGGCGCTCAAGGGCTTCAACGACACCGAAATACCGGACCTGATGCGCTGGGCGCATGGGCGCGGCATGGACCTGACGGTCATCGAGACCATGCCGATGGGCGAGATCGATGTCGACCGGACAGACCAGTATCTGCCGCTGTCGAAGCTGCGCGCGGACCTGTCGCGCCAATTCACCCTCACCGACATTCCCTTCCGCACCGGCGGCCCGGCGCGCTACGTGAAGGTGGAGGAAACCGGCGGCAAGCTGGGCTTCATCACCCCGCTCACGCATAATTTCTGCGAGAGCTGCAACCGCGTGCGCCTCACCTGCACCGGCACGCTCTATATGTGCCTCGGACAGGAGGACGCCGCCGATCTGCGCGCCCCGCTGCGCGCCTCCGAAGGCAACGAACTGCTTTCGCAGGCCATCGATGAAGCGATCGGCCGCAAGCCCAAGGGGCACGACTTCGTCATCGACCGCCAGACGCGGCGCCCCGCCGTGTCGCGCCACATGAGCGTGACCGGCGGCTGATCCGGCCCGGCAGGCCGAACCAAACTCCCCATCTGGCCCGATTGCGCTCCGCCCCGCCGCCACCTATTGGCTGCGAAGGTCGCATTTCCGCGATTCTGCGGCAGGCGGAATGCCTCAGGAGCCGATTCGATGGCGCTCTCAAGCAATATGCGGGGCGCGTTGTTCATGACCCTGGCCATGTCGGCCTTCACGATCAACGACGCGATCGCGAAACATGTGGCCGAGGTGATGAATGTCGGCCAGTTGATGTTCGTCCGGGGCATCTTCGCGACCGCCATGATCGGGACGCTGGCCTGGGCAAGCGGCGCCTTCCGCGGCGGCCGGTGGCATTTTCATCCGCTCGTATGGCTGCGCGCCTTCGGCGATCTGGCCAGCACCCTCACCTTCCTGCTCGCTTTGTCGCACATGCCGCTCGCCAATGTCTCGGCCATCATGCAGTCCACCCCGCTCGCGGTGACCATGGCCGCGGCGCTGTTCCTGGGCGAACCCGTCGGCTGGCGGCGGTGGATCGCGATCATCGCCGGTTTCGCCGGCGTCATGATCGTCGTACGGCCGGGCTTCGAGGGTTTCGACGCCTATGCGCTCTATGCGCTTGCCTGCGTCGGCTTCTGCGTCGTGCGCGATCTGGCCACGCGCCGCCTGCCATCCGACATACCCTCATTGCTGGTCGCCACGGTCACCGCCGGCTGCATCGGGCTTTTCGGCGGCCTCGCGATCATCCCTCTCGGCGGATGGATGCCGATGGACTGGCGTACCGCGGGCGAGCTGTTCATCGCATCCGTGCTGCTGATCATCGGCTATCAGTTCATCATCAAGGCCATGCGCGAGGGCGACATTTCCTTCGTCGCCCCGTTCCGCTACACCGCCCTCATCTGGGCGATCGCGCTCGGCATGGTCATGTTCGGCGACATTCCCGACCTCGCCATGATCCTCGGCGCGACGCTGGTCATCGCCTCCGGCCTCTATACGCTCTATCGCGAGCGCAAGCGTGGCGCGACGCGGCCGGCGGCGGAAACCGCCGCCGCCGCGATAGCGCCGGAAGGCGGCTGACGGAACAAGACCGGCCGCATGCCATTCGCCGTTTGACAATCGCCGCCGCTTCGATTGTTTACACGTTAACGAGATCATAGGGCACGAAATGCAGCAGAAACTCGCCGAGATGCGCAAGGCCCCGGCGACCACGACGCTTGTGGTCGTGGCGGCCACGGGCGCGCTGGCAATGAACATCTTCCTGCCGTCGCTGCCCGGCATGGCGCGCTATTTCGACACCAGCTATGCGGTCGTGCAGCTCACGGTGTCGCTCTATCTCGCCGCGACAGCCGTCATCCAGCTCGCCATCGGCCCGCTGTCCGACCGCTACGGCCGCAAGCCGGTATTGATGGTGGCGCTGGCGATCTTCCTCGTCAGCACGCTGGCCGCGATCTTCGCCCCGACCATCGAGATGCTGATCGTCTGCCGGATATTTCAGGCTTCGGCCGCAGCCGGGATGGTCCTGTCGCGCGCCATCGTCCGCGACACCGTCAGCCATATGGATGAGGCGGCCAGCAAGATCGGCTATGTGACGATGGGCATGGCGCTGGTGCCGATGATCGGCCCAGTCATCGGCGGCCTTGCCGACGAGGCGTTCGGCTGGAAATCGACCTTCCTGCTGACCTTCGCCTTCGGCCTGCTGGCCATGGCGCTCGTCGCCTACGACCTGCGCGAGACGAACCTGTATCGCTCGGCCAGCCTGCGGGCGCAGATCGCCGCCTATCCGGAACTGCTGAAGTCGCGCCGCTTCTGGGGCTACACGATGACGGCCGCCTTCGGCTCCGGCTCCTTCTTCGCCTTTCTCGGCGGCGGCCCCTTCATCGCCACGGAAATGCTCGGTCTGTCGCCGTCGCAATACGCGCTCTATTTCGCCATCCTGTCCTTCGGCTACATGATCGGCAATTTCATCTCCGGCCGTTTCTCGCGCCGGATCGGAAACAATCCGATGATGCTGATGGGCAACCTTCTCGGCGTGTTCGGCGTCACCACCGCGCTCATCCTGCTGTGGCTGGGCTATTTCCACGCGGCAACGACGTTCGGCCCGATCTTCTTCGTCGGCTTCGGAAACGGGATGACGCTGCCCAACGCCAATGCCGGACAGGTCAGCGTGAGGCCGCATCTGGCTGGTTCCGCATCGGGGCTCGGCGGCACCCTCCAGATCAGTTGCGGCGCCATGCTGGCCTTCCTGGGCGCCGCCCTGCTCTCGGTGGAAAGCGGTCCGCAGCCGCTGTTCTTCCTGATGCTCGCCTCGTCCTCGACCGCGGTGGTCGCGTCGCTCTACGTGATATATGTCAGCCGCAAGGCTGGAGACACGGGAGAACTTTAGAAACCTCTCATGGTCGCAACCGAGCGCATAGCCGCCCTGATCCTCGCCGGCGGCCAGTCGCGGCGCATGGGCGGCGGCGAGAAGTTCCTGCTGCCTTTCGCCGGCAGCACCCTGATCGACCACGTGGTCGAGCGCCTTGCGCCGCAGGCCGGTGCGATCGCCATCAGCGCGAACTGCGACCCGGCTCTCCTCGGCCATTTGCCTTTTCCCGTTCTCCCGGACGGTGGATTTGCCGGGCGCGGGCCGCTCGCCGGCCTGCATGCCGGCCTGTCATGGGCGAAGGAGCAGGAGGCGACACATCTTGCCTCCGCTGCCGCCGACACGCCGTTCTTTCCGGGAGATATGGTTGCCCGCCTCTCCGCGGGCGATCCGCAGGAGATCGCGGTCGCAACCACACGCGGGCGCCCTCACCCGGTATTCGCGCTCTGGCCCGTCACTTTGCAGCCTGTCCTTGAACGCTATCTGGCCGGCGCGTCGCGCTTCAGCATCATGGGTTTCATCGAGGATCATCCCCACCGGCTCGTCGCATTCGGCGACGATCACGGCAACGATCCGTTCTTCAACGTGAACACGCCCGAGGACTTCATCCTCGCCGAGGCGATCGCGACAAGGAGCAATTGATGCAACGCGTGCTTGGCGTCACCGGCTGGAAGAATTCGGGCAAGACGACCCTGGTCGAGCGCCTCGTGGGCGAACTGGTGGCGCGCGGCTGGAAGATCTCCACTGTAAAGCATGCGCATCATGCCTTCGACATCGACCATGAGGGCACCGATTCCTTCCGCCATCGCGCCGCCGGCGCCGGCGAAGTGGCCATCGTCTCCGCGAGCCGCTGGGCGCTGATGCACGAGCTGCGCGACGAGAGCGAGCCGCCGCTGGCCGATATACTGGAACGGCTCTCCCCCTCCGATCTGGTGATCGTGGAAGGTTACAAGCGCGACGGCCATGCCAAGATCGAGGTGCGGCGCAGCGCGGCGCGCGACACCACGCCGCTCGCCCCCGCCGACCCGACCATTGTCGCCATCGCGGCAGATCATCCCGTCACCGCAAACGAGGTGCCCGTATTCGATATCGACGATATTCCCGCGATCGCGGATTTCGCCGAGCGGGCCGCCGGCCTTCGCCGAAGCTGAAACTGCCGCTCCGGCATCGCGATAGCAGTTGCAATATTGCGTGAAACGATGGGAATATCCCTTTCAGGGTGCGGGCTTGAACCGCGCGACAACGAGACGCCGCACAGGGGACGGCGCGATTGCGAAAGGACCGACATGCGTTTCTCCACGCACATTCTTCTGGCCGCCACGGCCGCTCTCGGCATCGCCATGGGCGCCGCGCAGGCGCAGGACGCAACCAGGATCAAGATCGGCACGGAAGGCGCCTATCCGCCCTTCAACAACCTGACCTCCGACGGGAAGCTCGAAGGCTTCGACATCGACATCGCCCGCGCGCTCTGCGAGGAGATGAAGGCCGAATGCGAATTCGTCACGCAGGACTGGGACGGCATCATCCCCGCCCTTCAGGCCCAGCGCTTCGACGCCATCATCGCCTCCATGTCGATCACCGACGAGCGCAAGCAGCAGGTCGACTTCACCGATCCCTATTATGCCAATTCGCTCGTCTTCATCGCGCCGAAGGACCAGACCTTCGACCCCGCCGATGTCGGCAGCAAGGCGATCGGCGTGCAGGAAGGCACCATCGCGGCTTCCTTCGCCGAGTCTACCTACAAGGATGCTGACGTGAAGGCCTATCCCTCGCAGCTCGAGGCCTGGGCCGACCTCGCCAACGGCCGCGTCGATGCCGTGCTGGCCGATTTCGGCGTGCAATATGGCTGGATCAACAGCCCGGACGGCGCCTGCTGCGAGTTCAAGGGCGACGCCGTGAGCAGCGACGACAGGATCGGCATCGCCATCCGCAAGGGCGACACCGCGCTCGCCGAACGCTTCAACGCCGCGATCAAGGCCATCCGTGAAAACGGCAAATATGCCGAGATCAACAAGAAATATTTTCCGTTCGACATTTACGGGGAATAATTCAAGCGATGACTCGAGAGGCTGCCGGATCGGAATCGACTTGCCGTCCGACAGCCTTTTTCGCATCGGAAATACCTGACCGGCTGGCGGGCTGATGGAGCAGTCGCTCGCTCTGTTGGGTTTCGGTGAAGGCGGCTGGGGCGCGCAGATCGCCTCGGGCGTCGGCGTGACGGTTTCGCTGGCGCTCGCCACGCTGCCGGTCGGGCTCCTGCTCGGCTTTCTCGTCGCGCTCGCCAAGCAGTCGGGCGAGCCCTCGCTGCGGCTCGCCGCCAATATCTACACCACGATCTTTCGTGGCCTGCCGGAGCTGCTGACGCTCTTTCTGGTCTTCTACGGCGCGCAGATCGGCATCCAGCAGTTTCTTGCCGCCATCGGCGCCGAGGCGCGGATCGAGATCAACGCCTTCGCCGCCGGCATGGTGGCGCTCGGCGTCGTCTTCTCCTCCTATGCGAGCGAGGTCTTCCTGTCCGCCTTCCGCGCCATTCCGCGCGGCCAGTATGAGGGCGGCTATGCGATCGGCCTGACATCGTGGCAGACGATGCGGCTGGTCGTCCTTCCGCAACTCGTCCGCATCGCGCTTCCCGGTCTGGCGAACCTCTGGCTCACCTTGCTCAAGGACACCGCGCTGGTCTCGGTCATCGGCCTCGCGGACATCCTGCGGCAGGCGGGCGTCGCCGCGCGCGTGACGCGCGAAGCGCTGCTTTTCTTCGGCACCGCCTGCCTCATCTATCTCGTGCTGGCGGTCCTTTCGTCCATCGTCATCGGCTGGATCGAGCAATGGGCCAGCAGGGCCGAGGTGCGGCGATGAGCATGGAAGCGGCAGCGATCGAGCGCCCCGCCCCGCCGCCGCGCGGCTGGCCGCGCCAGCGGGTGGCGGGCTGGCTGCTCATGGGCCTGTGGATCCTGTGCGGCGCGGGAATCGTGCTTTTCCTCGTGCGCGCATGGAACCCCGAGCTGTTCGACCGCTACGCGCCGGCCTATCTCTCCGGCCTGTGGGTGACGATCCAGCTCGTGGCGATCTCGGTCGGCCTGGGCGCGCTCCTGTCGCTGCCGATCGCCTTTGCGCGCATGTCCCGCAACAGGCTGCTCAACTGGCCGGCCTATGCCTATGTCTATTTCTTTCGCGGCACGCCGCTGATCGCGCAGACCTTCCTCGTCTATTACGGTCTCGGATCCCTCCGCCCGCAGCTCGAAGCGCTCGGCCTGTGGGCCTTCTTCCGCGAGGCCTGGTACTGCGCGCTCTTCGCCTTCACGCTGAACACCGCCGCCTATCAGGCCGAGATCCTGCGCGGCGCGATCCAGTCGCTGCCGCGCGGGCAGTGGGAAGGTGCCGCCTCGCTCGGCCTCTCGAAAGCCCTGACCTTCCGCAAGATCATCCTGCCGCAGGCGCTGATCGTCGCCCTGCGCCCCTACGGCAACGAGATCGTGCTGATGATCAAGGGCTCGGCCATCGTCGCCATCATCACCGTCTACGACCTGATGGGCGAAACGCGCCGCGCCTATTCGCGCACTTTCGACTTCCAGACCTATATCTGGGCCGCGCTCATCTACCTTGCGATCGTGGAAACGCTCAGACACATTATCGACTGGGTCGAGCGGCGGATCACCCGGCATCTCGTTCGCTGAAATTCAAAAAGACAATATCATCAGGAGATTGGGCGTAATGGCTAAGGTGGCATTCATCGGCTTGGGCGTGATGGGATATCCCATGGCGGGCCATCTGGCGCGCAAGGGCGGTCACACGGTGACGGTCTACAACCGCACCGCCGAAAAGGCGCGCAAATGGGCCGATGAATATGGCGGCCGGCATGCACCGACGCCCGCCGCAGCCGCCGAGGGCGCCGACTTCGTCTTCGCCTGCGTCGGCAATGACGACGACCTGCGCGCCGTCACCCTCGGCCCCGACGGCGCGTTCCACGGCATGGCGAACGGGGCAATCTTCATCGACAACACCACCGCCTCGGCCGACATCGCCCGCGAGCTCGCGGCGGAGGCCGACGCGCGCGGCTTCGCCTTCATCGACGCGCCGGTATCGGGCGGACAGGCGGGTGCGGAAAACGGCGTGCTCACCGTCATGTGCGGCGGCGACAAGGCCGATTTCGACAGGGCGAAGCCCGTCATCAGCGCTTTCGCGCGCATGGTCGGCCTGATGGGACCGGCGGGCGCCGGCCAGCTCACCAAGATGGTCAACCAGATCTGCATCGCCGGCCTCGTGCAGGGTCTGTCCGAAGGCATCCACTTCGCCGGCAGGGCCGGCCTCGACGTTCAGGCCGTCATCGACGTGATCTCCAAGGGCGCGGCCGGCTCGTGGCAGATGGAAAACCGCCACAAGACCATGATGGAAGGCAGATATGATTTCGGCTTCGCGCTGGACTGGATGCGCAAGGACCTGGCCATCTGCCTCGCCGAGGCCGACCGCAACGGCGCCAGCCTGCCGGTGACCGCGCTGGTCGACCAGTTCTACAAGGACGTGCAGCAGATGGGCGGCAGCCGCTGGGACACGTCGGCGCTTCTCGCCCGGCTTGAAAGATAGGCCGTGCTGACGCGCGACTCGACCGCGGCCGGGATCCTCGCGCATCTGCGTTCGCTCGCCTCGGAGGAGAACCGGCAGGGCATGCGGCGCTACGGCATCCGCATCGAGCGGGCGCTGGGCATCCCGCATGGCGTGCAGCGCGACATCGCGAAGAAGATCGACCGCAATCATGAGCGCGCCTTCGAACTATGGGCCTCCGGGGTAACGGAAGCTCAGTTCATCGCTTCCCTCACAGCCGACCCGGCGCGCTTCACCGTTCAGGACGCGCGCGACTGGGCGGCGAGCTTCGATTCATGGGACATCGTCGACGGCGTCTCGGACCTTTTCGTCGACACCGCCTTCTGGCGCGAACTGATCGCGGAATTTGCACGCGACGAGCGTGAATTCGTGCGCCGCACGGCTTTCGCGATGATCGCGTGGGCCTCGGTTCATCGCAAGAAGGAGCCGGACGAGACCTTCGCGGATTTTCTTCCTCTCATCGAGGAACACGCCACCGATCCTCGCAATTTCGTGCGCAAGGCGGTGAACTGGGCGCTGCGCTCGATCGGCAAGCGCTCCACATTCCTTCATGCGAAAGCCATCGAGACCGCGACCCGGCTTGCCGCGCAGGACGACAAGACCGCGCGCTGGAATGGCAAGGACACGCTGCGCGAGCTGGCCAGCCAGGCCACGGTGGAACGAATCGCGGCGCGGGAGGCACGCCGCGCCGCGAAGAAATAACTGATCCCCGAAGCAGCCTAGCTGCTCTGCACCTGCTGGACGGCCGTGGCAAGCAGCTCATGCATCTTGCCGCGGATGTCTTCGTCGGACAGCGCGACACCGGCGGCGTCGAAATCGGCCCGGACCTTGCGGAACACGTCGTCGTCGCCGGCTTCCTCGAAATCGGCGCGCACGACCTCCTTGGCATAGGCTTCCGCATCTTCGCCCGTCTTGCCGAGCTTTTCGGCGGCCCAAAGGCCGAGCAGCTTGTTGCGGCGCGCTGTCGCCTTGAACTTCAGCTCTTCGTCGAAGGCGAACTTGCGCTCGAAACCTTCTTCGCGGTCCTTCATGCTCATCGCAGGTCCTCCTTCGGGGAAATCGACGTCCGTTACCGGATATGGGTTCGGGGGAGCAGAAACCAAAAGGGCGCAGCCCGGTCAAGCGGCCGCGGCAACATCTCCTGCGGCAATTCGCGTTCCCAAAGCGGTTGATCGTGCCTTTTGGCGATTGAGGAACAGATGCGATTGCGATAGACGGCGGGAGAGTACAGCAAGCGGCGGCGAAACGCCGCGCTCCCGACGGTCTCCGCCGTCGCCAATCCTAGAGAGTGCCATGAACCGCAGGCGCCGCATTTACGAAGGCAAGGCCAAGATTCTTTACGAAGGCCCCGAGCCGGGTACGCTTATCCAGTTCTTCAAGGACGACGCCACCGCCTTCAACAAGAAGAAGCACGAGGTCGTCGACGGCAAGGGCGTGCTCAACAACCGCATCTCCGAGCACATCTTCAACCATCTGAACCGGATGGGCATCCCGACCCACTTCATCCGCCGGCTCAACATGCGCGAGCAGCTGATCAAGGAAGTGGAGATCATTCCGCTCGAGGTCGTGGTGCGCAACATCGCCGCCGGCTCGCTGGCCAAGCGCCTCGGCATCGAGGAAGGCACCGTGCTGCCGCGCTCGATCATCGAGTTCTACTACAAGGCCGATGCGCTGGACGACCCGATGGTGTCGGAAGAGCACATCACCGCCTTCGGCTGGGCGAGCCCGCAGGAGATCGACGACATCATGGCGCTTGCCATCCGCGTCAACGATTTCCTCTCCGGCCTCTTCCTTGGCGTCGGCATCCAGCTCGTCGATTTCAAGATCGAATGCGGCCGCCTGTTCGAGGGCGACATGATGCGCGTCGTGGTCGCCGACGAGATCTCGCCGGACTCCTGCCGCCTCTGGGACGTCGCCACGCAGGACAAGCTGGACAAGGACCGCTTCCGCCGCGACATGGGCGGGCTGGTGGAAGCCTATCAGGAGGTCGCCCGCCGCCTCGGCATCATGAACGAGAACGAGGCGCCGCGCTCCGGCCCGGTCCTCGTCGCCTCCAACAAGGACGACAAGGGCAGCATCCACTAGGCTGCCCTTTCGCAACGACCCGCACAGACCACGGGAGCAGTTCATGAAGGCCCGCATCACCGTAACACTCAAGAGCGGCGTGCTCGACCCGCAGGGAAAGGCGATCGAGGGCGCGCTGGCCGGCCTGGGCTTTTCCGGCGTCGATTCCGTCCGGCAGGGCAAGGTGTTCGACATCGAACTGTCCTCCGCCGACCGCGCGACCGCCGAAGCCGAGCTGAAGGCCATGTGCGACAAGCTTCTGGCGAATACGGTGATTGAGAACTACTCTGTCAGTATCGACTAGGCTGCGGAGACGGCGATGCCGGAAGTCACCAACGAACTGATGTACGAACTCATGAAGCGCATGCATCATGAGCTTTCTGAAGTTCGGCAGGATGTCGGCGAAGTGAAGAAAGAGTTGAACGTCATACGCGGCCATCTCATCGCGGTCCAGACTGACGTCCACAACATCTACGGCATTCTCGCTCGCCACGACGAGCGCCTCGATCGTATCGAGAAGCGTCTGGAACTGCGTGAACTGGCCGAGAAGCCTCAATCTCCATACGAGCCGCCAAAGACATGAAATCCGCCGTCGTCCTCCTTCCCGGCCTCAACCGCGACCGCGACATGATCGCGGCGCTGACCAAGATAGGCGGCAAACCGCCGCTCATCATCTGGCAGACCGATACGCAGATTCCCGACGTCGACCTGATCGTCATTCCAGGCGGCTTTTCCTACGGCGACTACCTGCGCTGCGGTGCGATCGCGGCGCGCATGCCAGTCATGCGTGCCGTGGCAGAGAAGGCAGCGAAGGGCGTACTCGTCATGGGCGTGTGCAACGGCTTCCAGATCCTGCTGGAGGCCGGCCTGCTGCCCGGCGCGCTGATGCGCAACGCCTCGCTGAAATTCGTCTGCCGCGAGGTGAAGCTGCAGGTCGCCAACGCGAAGACGCCCTTCACGCGACACTACACGCAGGGCCAGATCATCCTCTGCCCCGTCGCGCATCACGACGGCAACTATTTTACCGATGCTGAGACGCTCTCCCGCATCGAGGGCGAGGGCCGCGTCGTCTTCCGCTATGCCGAGGGCACGAACCCCAACGGGTCGCTCAACGACATTGCCGGCATCGTCAGCGAGCGCGGCAACGTGCTCGGCCTCATGCCGCATCCGGAAAACCTGATCGAGGCCGCCCACGGCGGCAGCGACGGGCGCGCGCTGTTCGAAAGCGTGCTGGACCGCGCGGCATGAGATTGCGCATCGGCGGCCTCGCTCTCGTCCTGCTCGCGATGGCCGGCTGCCAGCAGGCGCCGCGCCCGGCGGACAATGTCTTGCGTCCCGGCGACAATTCGGCGCTCTCCACCATGGAACGCATCGCGGTCGCTTCGCAGAAATGCTGGTTCGGCGGCAAAAACAGCGCCTTTGCCGGCCTCGCGCTCTCGCCGGAACTGACATCCTTCTCCGGCAAGCCGCGTATTCTGGCGGTGCCGCGCGGCAATGTCGGCGGCCTTCCCAAGCTCGTCGTGGAAGCCACCGGCAAGCCGGCGCGCCTCAATGCCTACGGGCCGCTGATGAGCGGCGGGCAGGCGGCGCAGATCTCTTCCGACATTCACAGATGGGCCTCCGGCGACACGTCCTGCAATACGAGGGCATGAGGTGGGCCCGGCGCTGACCCGGATCGGCCTTCCGCTCGGTCTGGCAGGGCTGATCCTTCAATTCGCGCTGACCATTCCGGCCGCGCTCGCCGCCGGCCGCAGCCTTCCGACGCGCTCGTCTTCTTCTTCTCCTCTTCACCATCCTCACCAATATCGCTGTCGTGCTCGTCTATGCCGCCGCGATGCTGCGCGCAAACCGGCTTGCCTTCTTCGCGCACCCCTCCGTGCGCGCCGGGGTGGCGGTGGCGATCACCGTCGTGTCGATCGTCTACGCCACGATCCTCGCGCGCCTGTGGAGCCCGCAGGGCCTCTTCTTCGTCGCCGATGCGACGCTGCATTACGTCACGCCGGTGCTTTACGTGATCTGGTGGCCCGTCGACGGGCGCGACGGCAGCGTGCGGCTGGCGGACCTGCCTTTCTGGCTGGTCTATCCCCTCGCCTATCTGGCCTATGCGCTCGCCCGCTCCCCCATTGCCGGCGAGGTGCCCTACCCGTTCCTCGACTACATGACGAAGGGCTGGCCCTCCGTGCTGGCCGCGAGCGTCATGATGTTCGCACTTTTTGTTGCGGTGGGAGTTGTCGCGGTGATGCTCGACAGGCTACCTGCACCGCACCGACCCATTCTCCCGAACGCCCGGACGCCATGACCATTCGCAACGACATTGCCATCACGCCCGAGCTCATCGCCTCGCACGGCCTGAAGCCGGACGAATACCGGCGCATTCTGGACCTGATCGGCCGCAAGCCCACATTCACCGAGCTCGGCATCTTCTCGGCCATGTGGAACGAGCATTGTTCCTACAAGAGCTCGAAGAAATGGCTGCGAACCTTGCCCACCAAGGGGCCGCGCGTCATCCAGGGGCCGGGCGAGAATGCCGGCGTGGTCGACATCGGCGACGGCGACGCGGTGGTCTTCAAGATGGAGAGCCACAACCACCCCTCCTATATCGAGCCTTATCAGGGCGCGGCGACCGGCGTCGGCGGCATATTGCGCGACGTGTTCACCATGGGCGCGCGGCCGATCGCGGCGATGAACGCGCTGCGCTTCGGCGCGCCGGACCACCCGAAGACGAAGCATCTCGTGGCCGGCGTGGTCGCCGGTATCGGCGGCTACGGCAATTCCTTCGGCGTGCCGACGGTCGGCGGCGAGGTGAATTTCGACGCCCGCTACAACGGCAACATCCTCGTCAACGCCTTCGCCGCCGGTCTCGCCAAGACCGACGCCATCTTCTATTCGAAGGCCGAAGGCGTCGGCCTGCCGGTCGTCTATCTCGGCGCCAAGACCGGCCGCGACGGCGTCGGCGGCGCGACGATGGCCTCGGCCGAGTTCGACGATTCGATCGAGGAAAAGCGCCCCACCGTGCAGGTGGGCGACCCCTTCACCGAAAAATGCCTGCTGGAAGCCTGCCTCGAACTGATGGCCTCGGGCGCCGTCATCGCCATTCAGGACATGGGCGCGGCCGGCCTCACCTGCTCCGCGGTGGAGATGGGCGCCAAGGGTGATCTCGGCATCGAGCTCGATCTCGACAAGGTGCCGGTGCGCGAGGAGCGCATGAGCGCCTACGAGATGATGCTGTCGGAAAGCCAGGAGCGCATGCTCATGGTGCTGCGCCCCGAGAAAGAGGCGGAGGCCGAAGGCATCTTCCGCAAATGGGGCCTCGACTTCGCCATCGTCGGCCGCACCACCGACGATTTGCGTTTCCGTATCCTCCATCAGGGCGAGGAGGTCGCCAACCTGCCGATCAAGGAACTGGGCGATCAGGCGCCGGAATATGACCGCCCATGGGTGGAGCCCGCTCCGCGCCCCGCCCTTGCTGCGGCCGACCTGCCGCAGGCCGACGTGGCCGACGCGCTGCTGAAGCTCATCGGCTCGCCGAACCTGTCCAGCCGCCGCTGGGTCTGGGAGCAGTACGACACGATGATCCAAGGCAATTCGATCCAGCGGCCGGGCGGCGATGCCGGCGTGGTGCGGGTCGAGGGCCATCCGACAAAGGCGCTCGCCTTCTCGTCCGACGTGACGCCGCGCTATGTAGAGGCCGACCCGTTCGAAGGCGGCAAGCAGGCGGTGGCGGAATGCTGGCGCAATCTCACCGCCGTGGGCGCGGAGCCGCTTGCGGCGACCGACAACCTCAATTTCGGCAATCCCGAGCGTCCCGAGATCATGGGCCAACTGGTCAAGGCGATCCAGGGCATCGGCGAGGCCTGCCGCGCGCTGGATTTCCCGATCGTCTCCGGAAATGTCTCGCTCTACAACGAGACCAACGGCGTCGCGATCCTGCCCACGCCGACCATCGGCGGCGTCGGCCTGATCGCGGATTGGGCGCAGGCGGCGCGGACCTCCTTCGCCGCCGCAGGCGAGGTCGTCCTGCTCATCGGCGCGCCGGAAGGCTGGGGCGGCCACCTCACCCAGTCCATCTACCTGCGCGACTTGCATGGCCACTCCGATGGCCCCCCGCCGCCGGTCGACCTCGCCCATGAGCGGGCGGTCGGCGATTTCGTGCGCGGGCTCATCCGCGAAGGCACTGCAACGGCCGTGCATGACGTGTCGGACGGCGGTCTGGCGGTCGCCGTGGCAGAGATGGCCATGGCGTCGGGCATCGGCGCCAGCATCGACCTGCCGGATGGCGCGAATCCCGCCGCGGTGTGGTTCGGCGAAGACCAGGGGCGCTATCTGGTCACGATCCGCAACGACGGGGACCTGCTGCGCGACATCGGCGGCAAGGCCCGCGAGCGCGGTTTCACCGCTCACCGCATCGGCGCGACGGGCGGCACGGAATTGAAACTTGCCGGGGCGCGTGCGATACCGGTGGCGGAACTCAAGGCCGCGCACGAGGCGTGGTTCCCCGGTTTCATGGATAGCTGACGGAGCCGCTCAATGCCCATGGATTCACACGACATCGAGCGCATGATCAAGGACGCATTTCCCGACGCGCAGGTCTCCATTCGCGACCTTGCGGGCGATGGCGACCACTATGCCGCCGAGGTCGTCTCCGAGGCTTTTCGCGGCAAGAGCCGGGTCCAGCAGCACCAGATGGTCTATGACGCGCTCAAGGGCCATATGGGCGGGGCGCTGCATGCACTCGCGCTCCAGACCAGCGCGCCCAAATAGCGTCCGGAGGCGCATCATGTCGCTTGTCGATGATGTCGTGAAGAACGTTCTGGACGGCATCCTGCGGGAAGTCGGCAAGACTGTCGGGCTCCGCAAGCGCTCGCGCCGCCGCAAGCGCGCGCTGACGCCGACGGAGCGGCTGAGCCGGATCGAGAAGCTGCTCAAGCCGGCATCCCGCCAGACCAGCCGCAAGAAGACCACGCGCACCCGCTCGACCACGCAGCAGCGGCGCGTCGGCGCGAAGACCCATACGCACAGGAAATCGCTGCGGCGCGGCGACGCCACGCGCTGATTGCCGGGAGGCTGACATGCGACCCATCCTCGCCGCGGCCGGCGTCGCCGCCCTCGCGCTCAGCCCGCATCCTGCGCAGGCGCAGGAATTCGGCTGCCATTCCGTGCCGCGCTTCCACGTCAACGCGATCGAGCAGAAGCACGATGCCGGCACCCTGTTCGCGGTGAAGGTGCGCAAGCCGGGCGACAAGTCCGCCTGCAAGGTGACCCAGACCAGCGCCGATTTCGTCGTCGGCGCCAATGGCGATCCCCTCTGGTTCGAGGCGCTGACACCGCGTTACCTGATCATGACGCGCTCCACCGGCCCGCAGGGCGACGTGGTGATCTTCGATCTCGACCGCCGCAGCTATGCGCTGGACGCACCGGCCGACGAAGTGGCGGTGAGCGCGACGGGCGCGACCTTCTGGGAGCGCAAGGAGACCGCCACGCGGAAGAACTGCCCTCAATTGGCCAAATACAAGGCGGATGGATTGGGCGCGGTCGTCACGGCGGAAACGAAATTCGATTTCGCGTCCGGCGTCGTCACCGCAACAGGCCAGCGGCGTTGCGACCCGACGCAGTAATTGTGTAACTCGACACGCCTATCTGCTTCGCCTATGTATTGGTATTCACCGGTTTCGCGGCGAATCCCGACGCCGCAGAGGAAGATGTGACATGGCTGCGATCAGCGAATTCATCGGCAATGAGGTCAAGAGCAACGACGTCGTACTCTTCATGAAGGGCACGCCCGGCTTTCCGCAATGCGGATTCTCCGGACAGGTCGTGCAGATTCTCGACTATCTCGGCGTCGACTACAAAGGCATCAACATCCTGACTTCCGACGAGCTTCGCCAGGGCATCAAGGAATATTCCAACTGGCCCACCATCCCGCAGCTCTATGTGAAGGGCGAGTTCGTCGGCGGCTGCGACATCGTGCGCGAGATGTTCCAGGCGGGCGAGCTTCAGGATTTCCTTCAGGAGAAGGGCGTCGGCGTCAAAGCCGCCTGATCCTGTCCTCACGGGCCGGGTCCAGCTGGACCACCGCAATTCCGGCGAAGGGGCTTATCCCCTCGCCCATTGAGTTTCATACGAATCAGCAATGATGCGCCGGCCGCAGTCGGCGCATCATTGTTTTTCATTTCTGAAGGATCGACACGATGGAACAGCGAACTGACGCCTCGCAGGCGGCCGGGCGACTGGCCATTTCGCGCGCCGAGTTCATCGCCTTCGGCGCGGCGCTGATGGCGGTCAACGCGCTGGCAATCGACGTCATGCTGCCCGGCCTCCAGCAGATCGGCGCCAGCCTCGGCGTCGAGAACGAGAATCACAGGCAATACGTGATCTCCGCCTATGTCGTCGGGCTGGGCATCGCGACGCTGTTCTTCGGCCCGCTGTCCGACCGCTACGGGCGCCGCCCGCCGCTGCTGGCGGGGCTCGCCATCTATATCGTCGCTTCCTTCGCCGCCGCGATATCGCAGAATTTCGAGATGCTGCTGGTTCTCCGCTTCATCCAGGGATTCGGCGCGGCATCCACGCGCGTCATCATCGTCTCGGTGATCCGCGACGTGTTCGGCGGGCGGCAGATGGCGGAGATCATGTCGCTGGTCTTCATGGTGTTCATGATGGTGCCGGTCATCGCGCCGACGATCGGCCAGATCATCATGCTGGGTCTGGACTGGCACTACATCTTCGTCATGATGGGCGTGCTGACGCTGGCGATCACCGTCTGGACCGCACTGCGCCTGCCCGAGACGCTGCATGAGGAGTATCGCCGACCGCTGTCGTTCGCCTCGATCATGAGCGGCTTCCGCGTCGTCGTGACGACGCGGATATCGATCCTCTACACCGCAGCGCTCACCATCATCTTCGGCTCGCTTTTCGGCTTCATCAATTCCGCCCAGCAGATCTATCAGGGCATCTACGGCGTCGGCGCGGCCTTCCCGATCTATTTCGCCGCGGTTGCGGGCCTGATGGCGGTGTCGTCCTTCCTCAACTCGCAACTGGTCGGGCGTGTTGGCATGCGGCGCCTGTCGCATGGCGCGCTGATCGGCTTCGTTCTCGTCAACGGCATCGCATTCGCGCTGTCGCTCGCCGGGCCGGTGCCGCTCTGGGCCTTCACCGGCATGTTCGGCCTGGCGATGATCCTGTTCTCATGGGTGGGCGCGAACTTCAACTCGCTCGCCATGGAGCCGCTCGGCCATGTCGCCGGCATCGCCTCTTCGGTGCAGAGCTTCATCCAGACGATCTTCAGCGGCATCATCGGCGCGCTGATCGGCCAGGCGTTCGACGGCACCGTCATGCCGCTCGCCGCCGGCTACTTCTTCTGCTCGCTGGCGGGTCTCGCGCTCGTGCTGGTAGCCGAACGGGGAAAGCTCTTCCGCGCGATCAATCCGCCGTCGCACTGAGAACGGGCGCGAGCGCGCCGAAGTCGAACAGCGCGCGGTCCAGCAGATGCGAGGGCCGCGTATTGGCGAGCGCGCGGATCATCGTCTCCTTGCGGCCCGGCATGCGGCGCTCGATCTCGTCCAGCATGGCCTTCATCGCATTGCGCTGGAGGCCGTCCTGGCTGCCGCACAGGTCGCAGGGGATGATCGGGAAGCGCATCGCCTCGGCGAGCCGCGCCAGATCCGACTCGGCGCAGAAGGCGAGCGGGCGCAGCACCGCGACGTCGCCCTCGTCGTTGAGCAGCTTCGGCGGCATCGCGGCCAGCCGCCCGCCATGGAAGAGGTTCATGAAGAACGTCTCCAGCACGTCCTCGCGATGGTGCCCGAGCACCACCGCCTCGCAGCCTTCCTCGCGCGCGATGCGGTAGAGATGGCCGCGCCGCAGGCGCGAGCAGAGTGAGCAATAGGTCTGCCCCTCGCCGATCTTGTCGGTGACGATCGAATAGGTGTCGCGATACTCGATGCGGTGCGGGACGCCGTTCGCGGTCAGGAAATCCGGCAGGATATGCTTCGGGAAATTCGGCTGGCCCTGATCGAGATTGCAGGCGAGCAGGTCGACCGGCAGCATGCCGCGCCATTTGAGGTCGAGCAGCAAGGCAAGCAGCCCATAGGAATCCTTGCCGCCCGACAGCGCCACGAGCCAGCGCGCGCCGGGCCGCACCATGCCGTAGTCGTCCAACGTCTGGCGCACCTGCCGCAGCAGCCGCTTGCGCAGCTTGTTGAACTCGACGGAAGACGGCGCGGCGCGAAACATCGGATGGCACCCATCGGCGTCCGGCACGGCGAACCCGCTGTCCGGCAGGACCTGACGGGTCTGGTGGATGGTCATGGCAGTGCCCTCTTCCGAACATTCGCAGCCTGACCAACTACGTCCATCCGGCCGCGTTGCAAACCCCATCCCGGTTCAGAAAAGGCTGAGCTGCGTCGCGCGCGGCTTCCTTTTGCGGGCGAGCGCGCCGTCGCTGACCGTCAGCTCGGCGGGAATCGCGCCAAGGAAGGGCGACGGCGGCAGCGCGCGCACGGCGCCGCGCCAGAACCGCTCGGCGGCGCGGGTCAGGATCAGCCGGTCCTTCGCGCGTGTCATGGCGACATAGAAAAGCCGCCGCTCCTCGGCCAGCCTGCCTTCGTCCTCGTCCGACGACCATGTAAACGGCACGATCCCCGCTTCCATGCCGGCCACGAACACGGTCGAAAATTCCAGCCCCTTCGCCGCATGCATGGTCAGCAGCGAGACGCGGTCGGCGCGCGCATCGCGAAAATCGGCCTCGGTCGATAGCGCGACCGCCTCCGCCAGCTTTTCCGCATCGCCGGCCACCGCGTCCGACGCGGCGAGCGCGACAAGCCAGTTCTTCGCCTCGGAAAGCGCTGCCGGATCGGAGCCGTCAGCCCTGCGCGCGGCTTCTGCCGCATCGGCGATGCGCGCGGGCAGATCGGCCTGCGCGTTCCCGTCATCCGCCATGGCCGCGAGGATCGTCGTGACGCCCGGATGGCCGGCAAGCGGCGCGGGCGAGCTTTTCATGAAAGGGATGCCGGCGCGGTCGAAGGCCATCCGCAGCGCCGCGGCTTGCGCGTCCGTGCGGTAAAGCACGGCGCAGTCGGCAAAGCCGACCGCCCTGCCCGCGCCCCGGCCGTTGCGGTTGGCCGCGAGCAGGTCGTGCCCGCCAAGGATGTCCTCGATCGCCGCCGCGACGAACTCCGCTTCCGCCGCCTCCGATGCGGCTGTGTGAAGGGCGATCACCTCGCCGGCCGGCCGTGTGACGCCCTCGGTCTGCCTGCCGACGATGGCCGAAGCCGCCCGTACGATCGTGCCGCTCGAACGGTAGTTGCGGCTGAGCCGTAGCGTGCGCGCGGCCGGATAGTCGCGCCCAAACCTGTCGAAGCAGGCCGCATCGGCCCCGCGAAAGCCGTAGATTGCCTGATCGGGATCGCCGATCACGCATAGATTGCCATCGGCCTCGGTCAGCAGCCGCAACACGCGGTATTGCTGCTCGTCGACATCCTGGAACTCGTCGGCCACGATATGCGCGAAACGCGCCCGCCAGTGCGCCGCAATGTTGGGATGCGCCTCCAGCAAGGCAACCGACAGGACGACAAGATCGTCGAAATCCACCCAGCCGGCCGCGCGTCCAATGCGATCAAGCGCCGCCCGCGCCGCATTCTCCTCGTCCGTACCCCGCGTGCCGGTGCGCTTCAGCACCGAAATGCGCCTGAGCAGCGTGCCCGCGCGGCTTTCAGGAATGCCCAGTTCCGCCGCCAGCGCCACCCTGCGCTCCGCATCGCCGGCGATGCGGAAGTCCGCGCCGAGGCCGATCACTTCGCCCTTCGCCCGCAGGATTGCCAGCCCCAGCGAGTGGAAGCTGTGCACGGCCACCTCCTGCGCCGCACTGCCCAGCAGCGCCACAAGGCGCGCCCGCAATTCCTCGGTCGCCTTGCGCGTGAAGGTGACGGCGAGGCATGCCGACGCCGGCACGCCGCATTCGCGCACCAGATGCGCGATCCGGTGGGTGAGCATGCGCGTCTTGCCGGAGCCGGGACCGGCGATCACCATCAGCGGGCCGGTAACGGAAGCGGCCGCCTCGGCCTGATCGGCATCGAGCCCGGCCAGAACGCCCTCAAGCCCCGAGGAAACGGCCGGCGACGGTGCTTCCTGCACAGCCTCCTGCCCCGTCGCATCATCCCCGGCCCTCGCCTTGCGCGCCCTGCCCCGGCGTTGGATCGGCGCGTCGAACAGAAGCGCGCTGCCGGCGAGACGGTCGATCTCGCCCTCGCCGAACAGCCGGATGACGCCATATTCGCCGTCATAGCCCGCCTGCCGGATCACCTCGCCCGCGCGCAGCCGCGTCACCGCCTCGCCGAGCAGCGGATGCACCATTGCCACGTCCTCCACCGGCACGGCCTCCAGAAGGTCGAGCTCCGGTCCGAGTGCGGCAACCGTGCGGTCATAGACATGGGTCGTCGCCTTGGAGGCGACGCCGCTGCCGACGATCTCCGACAGGATTTCCGGCAGCGGCACGAGGCTCGCCACATCGCCGGCCGTGGGCGGCGGAGCGGCTTCCGCCTCGCTCCTGTCGGCCAGCGCCTCGACGCGATGCGCCACGCCCACCGTCACCGGCCGCCCGCAAACCGGACAGCGGCCACCAAGCGCGATCGTCTCCTTTGGGTCGAGCCGCACGCCGCAATTGCGGTGCCCGTCCATGTGGTACTTCCCCTCCTCCGGGAAGAACTCCACTGTGCCGACATAGCCCTCGCCCGTCTCCAGCGCACGGCGGATGGCAAGATAGTCAGGTTCGCAGGAAAGCGCGTCGCCTCGCGGCCGAGCTTGCCGGGCGAATGCGCGTCCGAATTGGAGGTGAGCCGGAAGCGGTCGAGCGAGGAGATGCGCCAGTTCATCGCCGGGTCGGAGGACAGGCCCGTCTCCACCGCGAAAATATGCCCGGCGAGGTCGCCATAGCATTCCTCGATCGAATCGAAGCCCGATTGCGACCCCATCGCGGCAAACCACGGCGTCCATATATGCGCCGGCACGAGATAGGAATCCGGGCCCGATTCCAGCGTGATCTCCAGCAGATCACGCGAATCGAGCCCGAGGATCGGCCGCCCGTCGGAGGCGATATTCCCGATGCGCCCAAGGCTGGCCGCCAGCCGGTCGGCCGAGTCGAGGTCGGCGGCATAGATCAGGTGGTGGATTTTTCGGGTCTTCTCGCCCTTCTTGTAGATGGTCGAGATCTCGGTGGAGAGCATGAAGGAGACCGGCCGCCGGCAGGCGGGCGGCAGCGTGTCCCACAGCGCCGCCTCGATCTCAGGCTTGAGGCGAAAGAGCCCGTTGCCTTCCGGCACGAGCTTGTCCTTGATCTCGGCGAGCCAGACGGGATGCACGCAATCGCCGGTGCCGACGACGCGGATGCCCTTGCGCGCCGCCCACCAGAACAGATGCTCCAGATCGAGGTCGCGGCTGGTGGCGCGGGAGTGCTTCGAGTGGACGTGCAGGTCCGCGTGGAAGGTCATGGGCCGGTCGTGAAAGCTGCGAAAGGAACCTCTTCCTAGCAGGAAACGGTCGCCGGATCACACATGCCGGCCGCGGGAGTCACAGATTTCGCCCGGCCGGCATGAAAAAGGCCGCCCGAAGGCGGCCTTTCGAAAGCATATCGCGAAAAAATCAGCGCGAATAGAACTCGACCACCAGGTTCGGCTCCATCTGGACGGCGAACGGCACGTCCGAGAGGCCGGGAACGCGGCTGAAGGTCGCCTTCATCTTGTTGTGGTCGGCCTCGATATAGTCCGGCACGTCGCGCTCGGCGAGCTGCGTGGCTTCAAGCACGATGGCGAGCTGCTTCGACTTCTCGCGCACCTCGATCACGTCGCCCGGCTTGCAGCGATAGGAGCCGATATTGGTGCGGCGGCCGTTCACGTTGACATGGCCGTGATTGACGAACTGGCGCGCGGCGAAGATCGTCGGCACGAACTTGGCGCGGTAGACGATGGCGTCGAGGCGCGACTCCAGCAGGCCGATCAGCGTCTCCGGCGTATCGCCCTTGCGGCGGCTCGCCTCGTCATAGATCTTGCGGAACTGCTTCTCGGAAATATCGCCGTAATGGCCCTTCAGCTTCTGCTTGGCGCGGAGCTGGACGCCGAAATCGGACAGCTTGCCCTTGCGGCGCTGGCCGTGCTGGCCGGGACCGTATTCACGCTTGTTGACCGGGGACTTCGGGCGGCCCCAGATATTTTCGCCGAGACGGCGGTCGATCTTGTACTTTGCGGATTCGCGCTTGCTCATCGCATTCCCTTTCAAATGGTTAGAGCCGGATTTTCACATCCGGCCTGAAGGAAACGCGCCCTCCTCTGGCTCCCTGCCGGGAACCTGACAGGCCCTGCCACGCACGCTTTGCGGACCAGGACCACGGGACACGTCAAAATGAAGCACCGGACCTTTCGGCCCGGCGCTGGCGGTTCGATAGGGGAAGCGGCGGAATTTGTCAAACGCAATGAGCCGGCGTGCAGGACGAACCGGCGAGAGCATTCACGATTTCTTCTTCTCCGGCAGGCCCTTGCGCTTCGTCTCGGCGAATTCCTCGAGCTGCTTCTCGCTCATGGATTCGTACATCTCCTTCGAGGCGCCTCTGAGGTCCTTCTTTTTCATATCGCCGCGCTTGGCCGAGAGAGCTGCGCCGGCGGCTTTCTGCTGTGCTTTCGATGTTGCGGGCATCGGTCTTCTCCTTGGGTGAGAGGGATGCGAAACGTGCATATCCGGCGCAAGTTCCGGCGTGCATGCGCTTTCCCGCATGGCGGACACGCGCTATCTTCCCATCGCACAATCGGGAAAATTCAGATGGGCGAGATTAGCAGGCGCGCGGCGGCCTGGGGCGTGGCCGGCATGCTGATCGGCCCGGCGGCGATCTATTGCCTGATGCTGCTCGTGCTCTACACCGATCCGGCTTGTCAGGGCGGCGCCGGCGCCGGCTGCAAGCTGGACATCGCCTTCAACCTCGCCATGGGCGTCGCCGCCGGCTTCGCGCTCTTCTTCGGCGTCACCTTCATCCGCGGCCTCATGCGCCGCTGAGCGCAGTTATCCAAGGCCGGTGACATGGCGCAGGTAGAACGCCATCGCCACGAAGCCGATCATGAAGGTGATGCCGGTCCAGTCGAACTCGGCGCGACGCGCCGCGCGGACGATCTGGATCGCCACCAGGAAAAGCGCCGACAAAAGCAAGAGCACAAGCAGGATGCGGATCATCAATGTCACCCGATTGGCTTCGATCATGGATCGATATGGGGCTCGCGTGGCATCATTGCGAGCATCCGGAGAATGATGGAACTCGATTGCGCCTTAACAAGAACCCTTGAAAAAAGCATGCCGCGCCGGCCGCTGGACGTATATTTAACCTATTCTTTCATCAATGAAATACAAGGGGCGACGTTTCGTCTCTATATATGTTTTTCCTACGTATTCCCCAATTATTCCAAGAGATAGAAGCTGCAATCCACTCAAAAACATCATTGGAACAACTATAGAAGCCCAGCCAGGAACAGTTGAAAACCCTAGCATATATGCAAAGAATGCCCACACCCCCACCGCAAAGGACACGGCGGCGGTGACGAAGCCGACTATTGTAATGAATCGCAACGGCCTCATCGAAAACGACGTTACCCCATTCATCGCGAGAGCCAGCATTTTCCTGAGCGGGTATTTCGACTCCCCTGCGAGGCGTTCGGTTCGGCGATAGGCGACCTCGCTTGACTTCAGACCGATCAAAGGCACGATCGCCCGAAGGAAAAGATTCACTTCCGTGAACTGGGACAGCGCGTCGATGGCCCGGCGCCCCATAAGCCGATAGTCTGCGTGATTGAATACCACCTCGACGCCCAGACCTTTGAGAAATCTGTAATAGCCCTCGGCGGAAAAACGCTTGAATGCCGTATCCAGTTTGCGGTCCGATCGAACACCGTAAACGATGTCGTCGCCTGCGAGATGTCGCTGCACCATTTCACGTATGCAGTTCGGATCATCCTGCAGGTCGGCATCGATCGTCACCACCGCGTCTGCACGCGATGATAGCAAGCCAGCAAGCACCGCCGTCTGGTGCCCTTTGTTTCGGGAGAGCTTGATACCGCGAAAGCGACCTGGCCGTTCGCCCACCAATTCGCCGATAATTTGCCAAGTGGAGTCACGAGACCCATCGTCGACAAACGTAATGCAGCTATCGGACGTCACAAGACCTGCCAGAATAAGCTCTTCCAGGACACGACTGATCTCTTCGGCCGATGCTGGCAATACCTCCTGCTCGTTATAGCAGGGTACGACGATATCAAGAGTAATCATTACTTGCTTTACCATGAGAGCGAAAAGCATATAATTTACTTAGCAGAAAGTGTGCAAAAGTATAAACAATAACAGAAGCCAACTGCGCAATCGATGGCTTGATAGCCATCTGCACAAGTGCAGTCAGTACTGCAAGATTTAGTAAATAACATAATATAATTACGGTAAAATACCGTGAAAGAGCGCTGTGGCGCGTATGGCGCTGACGAAATGTCCAACTCTTGTGAAGACCGTATCCAATTGCGAAGCCTACGAAATAGCCGATGAGATTGGACAGAACCGGCGAGATGCCAACGACGTCTTGAAGGAAGAGTATGATCGCCAAGCCAACCAGCGTGTTGAGCATCCCGGCAATTCCAAAACGCAGAACCTCACCAACAAGCGCCATTTTCTAGGTCCGAGCCATAAGATAATACTGGGCGCCCAGGGGAACGCGAGTCAGATATCGCTCCATTGGCCGAAGCACCCGAAGAGCGTGCGGAAAATAGATGCGGTAGCGCAAGGCGATGTCCTTCCATCCCGCAGCGGCGGCCGTGTCCCTGAACCGTCCTGGTGCAATGAGGCGTGCATTGACATCGAACGGACAAGTGTTCACCGCACGGACCGTGAGGGGATTGAACGGGTTGTGCTCAAAAATGAACAATGCACCGCCGGGCCGCACCACACGACGGAGTTCTGCCATCCATCTCGCATGTTCCGCGTGGTCGATATGATGAAACACACAGGCAGAAAAGGCGATATCATAAGTGTCGTCTTCCGCTGGAATCGAACGCTCGCCGACCAGTAAATATTTCTCCTTACCGGGGTATCGATCTGATGCTATTTCAATTGATCTGGACGAAACGTCAGCGCAATGCAAATCTGCGTCGGCGAAATATTTTCTGAAGAATGGTATTGAGTTTCCTATTCCAGACCCAAAATCAATAACATTACTCACATCTATAGAATTATAAATGCATTCTGCATAAATGTCCTTAATCTTATATTCTGAAAAGTACTCCGGGCTTTCACCTGTGAGGCTAATATTTCTTGCATGATGGGAGTAATACTCATCTGCAAACTGATCAAATTCAGCGCGATTCAATATCATCTCTCTTCAATGTTGAAGTCGACAAAGGGCATCAAGCGCCAGTTCC
>Ga0182746_1000353_pt1 | contig 69606 bp, 66 predicted proteins | sample eDN3rd30CBELigOP_FD_128881 | JGI IMG/M metagenome (GOLD analysis project Ga0182746, IMG submission 128881) | Enriched Organic Plus compost microbial communities from Emeryville, California, USA - eDNA 3rd pass 30_C BE-Lig OP (version 2) (version 2) ...
ATATATCTGTTAGGCTGCTTAGGTTACATAACAGATATATAGCATAGTGGATATATAGTTGCATAGATATATAGATGCCTAGATATATTGATAAATGGATAAACAGCTAAAACGCTCTGATCAATGGAAACACGGAAAACAGATATTGTAAAAACATTGCGGACGATCAAGTACGATACGGCGACAGCGCAGAAGATGGAGAAGATCGCCCTGAAACTGGGCCGGCCACAGCGACTGGTGTTCGCCCAGATGGTGGACTACTTCCACAGGAGCAAAAAGGATCCGTTGGACGTCAACGACGAATTGCTGAAGAACACGCTGCTGAAGCAACATAAAGATTATATCGGTTTCATCAGGACACAGGAAAACGAAATGCTGATTCCGATCAAGCGTGAGGTCGACCGCATGAACCGGAGCCAGAAGACGATTATGGACCACTTTGGTTCAATCGACATCCACAACAGGGCCGTCCTACAGTCCCATAGGGAACTGCTCTCGGGGCAGAAGGTGCACAACGATATCCTGCGCCAGGTTGCAGGATCACTGGACGGTATCTCAGACAAACTTGCGGACAGGGAGGCAATGAAGGAAAAATTCCACTATATACTGGACAGCTACATCCAGAAACGCGAGAGCTTCGGCATGATGACCTCTGCAAGGGAAAAAGAGGAGCTATTGAACAAAACTAGAAAACAGATCGACCTTTTGTAGGAACCGAAAATTATAACCAAAAAATACCATTTGCGATGTACATCAACATAACGGATAAAAAGGAGGTACAGAATACGGGCAGCAGCGGCAAGCTCGTCCATTACCTTGAAAAGGAGAACCGCACGGAGAACAGGCCGGAGCCCGAACTCTGGTTCAACGGCCAGCGCAGCGATATTGAAGCCTATGAGGTACGGCGCGCGATCGATGGCAACAGGGCAAAGCTCGGCAGTCACGAGGCCAAGTTCTTCCTGATCAATGTCAGCCCTTCGCGGAAGGAACTCGCCCACCTGAAAGAGCGGTATGGCGATATCGGAATGAAGGAACAACTGAAATTGTACACCGAAAAGGTCATGGACGAATATGCCAAAAACTTTAAACGTGATGGTATCAATGGCAACAGAGATCTGATGTGGTTTGCCAAGCTGGAAGATCACAGATATTATACCCATAAGGACAGAGAGGTACAGCAGGGATTGAAGAAACGCGGAGAAAAGAAAGAGGGCGACCAGCGCCATATACAGATCATCGTGAGCCGCAAGGACATCACGGGAAGGTACAAACTCAGTCCCATGAACAGCTCAAAAGGTAGGAATACCGAGCACTCCAAGAAAATGGGCCAGTTCGACCGTGTGGCCTTCAAGCAATCGGGCGAGGCCCTGTTCGACCGGGAGTTCGGTTTTGCGCGGGGATTGAAAGATACCCTCGCCCATGCCAATATCCTGAAGAACGGGAGCCTTGCACAGCGTGAACAGCTGGACCTGCTGATGGAAGCGGACAGGGATATCGGGTATGATGGATCATTCCTCAACGGACTGGCGACAGAAATATCAAAGGACAGCTATACGTCCTCCATCGATCTCGTCGAACAGATAACCCAGGGACTGGGCGGACTGCTGGGTACCCTCCTCGAACCCGCTGCTCCGGGAGTGGACATCGTGCCGGAAAAGGAACCGCGAAAGAAGAAAAAAGGCTACGGAAGAGGAAGGTAACAGTTTAACGGTAAACCAAGAACTATATACAATTCCATATCGGTATGAAAAGACCGCACTGGAAAAGGCCTCTACAAGAATATCGAGTTAGAAGGCTTCATATTGGGGTAAAAAAAATTCGTATATTGTAGCTTACACAAAGAGAAAATCCTTTCATAATCGGTACATTTAAATTTAGTTTGTGAATTGGCCCTTTTCCGCTCAGTTGATGGAAGGAGCCTTTCTGTTATCAACAAATACAATTCAAATGTCTTGGCTTATATATGCCTGCGGTACACCTGCATTCCTCCTATGTCGGAAAGCATGCGAACCTCGACAGGGAATGCAAGAGGTGTTTCACCGTGTTCACACCACTTGCCAAGTAAAATTCTCATAGGACTGTAATGATTCCCATCTGCACCGCTCCTGCAAAATTACCCATGGTTGCGGAAAAGTCAAGGGTATAGTGAACGCACTCCCTTTCCCCAGCCCTTTCAATTGCGCCCTTGACAATATTCCGCCACCTTGCGAAAGGGGTGGCCTAAGCGGTAGAAATGGGAAAGTGTATGCACATGTCCAAGGTCTTTCGGGTTGGCAGAGAGCTAGGAATTGGTGTCCAGGGCAGACCCTAAAAGTTGAGGGAAAGTTTGGATTCCTCTCCAAAAAGCGTATATTGGATCTTTCATAAAGAGAAATTCTTTCATAATCGGAATATTTATTGATTTAGTTTGTCAACGTCCCCTTTTAAGCATCTTAGTGGAAAGGGGATGTTCCTTTTCTTGAATGTCTTATTGGAACTGTATTAATGGGATCGATAGGACGGCTTGACAGCCTCTGCATAGCTGTAGCCCGCTATCCTTTCCCAATGTCCTGTATCCAGTTGGTCCCTGTTCTCCAGGATGATCTCCATCGGTATCTCGTAGTCCACTCCGTCCGTATAGGCGAGATAACGGAATGCGGCATGCTTCCATACCTGAAAGAGGACACCCGGGCGGATGTTGGCGAAAAAATGGCAGTAGAGCGTCTGCTCAAGCATGTCCCTGTCATCGGTCTCGATCAGGGGCAGGGCGATGCTTTCCAGATAAGAGCAGAAATGGACAAAATGGTCATCCAGCAGATTCCTGTCATAATAATGAAGAACGGTATCCATGAACAGTTGTTCACCTTTTCTCCCGAATATCTGTAGGGTTGCCTGTTTTAGCAGCTCACGGGTCAGGCCTCCCCCCAGGACATCTCCTACGCCCATAAGCCAGGGAGAGCTCGGCGAGGCTCCTATCATCAGCAGGGACACAGATCAAGTGCGGGTGACGGGGACAGCGCCTGGCAATGCTCATCGCTGGGAATTTCGGGCATAGGAAGGTACCTTTCTTATAGGCAGTACCGTATATCGGAGCCTACCACATTCACCATCGAACCTTCGGAGCCCGTTGTTTATCTAGGCACCCTGATCGGAACGCTAGACGAGGAAGCCTATCGAGACGATCCCATGAGCTTGCGGTGGGACCGCTTTTTCTGGCTGGGGGAAAGGCCGATCGAGTTTACCCTACCCAAAGGAGAGCACTTCTACCTGGATGTATTTGTCAGGCCGGAGAGTCTTTCCCACCTTTCGGACAGGAAGCCGATCATAGATCTCCTTGAGCTTTCCCTCTCAGCATCCGGGGAAGATGCTGAAGGCATGTCCTATGGCGTAAATGAGGAAACAGAAAGTTTTCTTGGAGAGATGCTGGAAGAACTGAATTCAAAGAAAACAACCGCTAAAAGGTTCGGCTACCTGTGTGACTGCCTGATATTGAAGTATCTTGGTGAACAGGTGGAAGTCAGTCCACCGGAAGTACGGGAGGAAGAGGAAGAACAGCCCGAAAAAGACATAGCCGGCGATAAGCGTTACCAACCATCTTGGTTCGAGCGGGAAATATTGTCCGAACTGGAAGGAATGGACAGGGATGGACTGTTGGGGGAACTCCAGATACTACTGGATGAAACGGAAGGGTTGAAACAGACCGTCAGACGGGAACGTGAGCTTGACAGCGAGGTGAAGGGAATCGTCGAAGCAATCAGTAGGTCTCCCTACGAAAAATTGGGTACGGAATACATGAAAGCAGCATATAATCTTGCCGGCTGGCATAAAAAGATGCCTGCCAAAAACAGGAAGGTTTTGAAACGAGCGATTGTAAGTTCCTGCGAAAGTGCATTCGCACTGCGTTCACCTTCCATGGAAGAGATGGATTTTTATGTGGAATGGTCAGGTAGACCGTATGTCTCCGCTCCGATGGGGGCTGATATGATGACCGACCTGTTATCGCTGTTGCTTCCACCCGACGCTCCTAAGCTGACCCCGATGGACGGAACACCACGGAGCAGTAACCTGCTCATGGAACAGATAAGGGAAGCCTTTGGATTCAAGAGTATGTCCGAGATAAAAGGAGAGACTGCAAAGGACAAACCTAAAGAGGTCGTGGAGCTTTACCAAGCGCTAATGGAACACTTTTGCGACACGCTGGATCTTGGAAAAGCGGGAGATATACAGCGGAGCGATATCGTACGTGAACTGGATGCCGCATATCAAGAAAATAACCTTCTGACACTGCTGCAGATAGAAGCTGAAAATCTTGCCGGTGATCCGGATTATATCGGCCGGCAGGCTGATGACCGGCTCCGGTGGCTGATTGTTGGCCTTCGTTCTGACAGGGACAATTATAGGGAGATGTTGGAGGAAATGGAAGAGAGTCCGGCGTACGATAACCTGCAGAGGTTTCATCGCCTTGGGGATGACAGGGAGAAATTCCGCCGTCACCTGAAACGCAATCTGAAAAAGATGATTCCGGTCAGCGATGAATTCTCATCGCTCCTTGCCGATATCACCGACCGTCCGTCAGCGGGGAAAGCGATGATGTTGGCTGAGAGTCTATTGGCGAGTAGGCTGGAAGAGTGATCTGCGCATGATATCCTGGATGAAGTTACGTATATCGGCAGGTGTTTTGTGCGCTATACCGCCCTACTGAGTATGAAAAAGACAGCACGATCGTGCTATCATGGGTCGCCGGACGGCGACATCTTGATCCAGCCCATACGGCCGAGATACATATTTCAGGAATCCGTGGCCTACATTACCTATGATCAAAAATATTTTAAGGCACATAGATATTTGATCCTGATTGAGCCTTTCGCTATCCACAGAAGAATAAGAACCCAGAAAATGGACTCAAAGCTGGTTATTACAATATGTTGATGATAAGGAAAATGTCACTAGAGAGACAAAGATGTGAATTGGGATTCCCTGCCGAAAAACTTACTGAGAAAGCACGGTTAAGTTGCGAAGTTGGCAGACTGTCGTTATTGAAGAATAGCCAACGCAAAGACGAAATGCAAATTGTGGACATCATTATAAACATAGGTCTTAAATTGCATGACGTTGACCTAGTCCTATATTTACAATCAAATAAACGTCCCTTCCAAGAATAAATAAGATCTATTGATGTACTCCAAAAAGAACCACCAAAACAACCATACATCATTTAAAAACATCGTTTATGTCACGATAAAGCAATATTTTCGAATCCCAGCGGGATCACAAGCCACTCCAAAAGAGTGGCTTTTGCTATTTCAGCTTGTGACGTAGCAGGAAAACCAGCCGAGCCGAAGTGCTAACGGTGTCCAAATCCGGTATCGCTCCTCGCTAGCGACGTGTGAAACACTACTAAATATAAACTCCATTGGAATCGCCAAAAGGAAGTCAAAGAAGTTGCTAAAATAATTCTCCAGCAACAAAACTATTTACCGTGTAAATTGTCATCATCTTAGGTAACAGATAACAATAAATCCATTATGAAAAAGATTGTACCTCTATCCCTGATGTCGGCCACATTGTTGCTGATGACAAGCTGTTCAGTTATTGAGGGTATTTTTAAAGCCGGCGTCTGGACCGGAATCTTAATTGTAGTCATCATTGTCGCCTTGATCATCTGGCTGATCAGCAAGCTTTTTGGCGGTTCCAGATAATCTCCACTTAACAGACTGATATCCCTGAACGCAGCTTATGCGCACGATCCTGCTCAGCGGAGCCTGTCTTCTTGTAGTCATGTGAGATTGATCAGCTGTGACGGATCAGTCCTACCCGCCCTTTGCCTAAATCAGGTTTTTACCATTCTCATTTGAAAACCTCTTTTTTATCTTATCTTTATCATTTGTTAGTTCTTCGCCTGATACAGCCGGAGCAGCGACAGCACATGTATACAATAACCAATCCCCTTTCGATACCGAACAGGAGTAGAGCGTGATAATCAATATAGAAGGAAAGAGAACATGAAGCGAGTTACCTTAAAAGAAATCGGAAAACAACTGAACCTTTCGCCGGGCACTATTTCCAAAGCACTGAACGACAGCCATGAAATCGGTGCGGAAACAAAGAAAATGATTTTAGCGTATACCCAGCAGATTAACTATATACCTAATTTTTCTGCAAAAAGCCTTAAAACTGGGCGCTCAAACACGCTCGCTATCATTGTACCGTTTATTTCCAGCTCTTTCTTCTTCGATTTTTATGAAGATATTTCACTGATCCTCGCCGAGACAAATTACAAGCTCATCCTATTACAAACCTTCAATGATGAAAAAAAAGAGAAAGAAGCGCTTGAACTCTGCGTACAGAGCAACATCGAGGGAATTATCATTTCACCTGTAAAAAATGATTCCAGCCTTCCGCTCTTAAAATATATTATGGATCAGATCTGTCCGGTCATTATTTTCGACCGCATAAGCCACCAGCTTGAAACTTTTAAAATCGGCATTCAGAACAACCGCATAATCTATCAGGCCACGGCTGAAATGATCAAAGGCGGCCGCGAGAACATTATCCTATTACTGTGCAAAGATATCGGAGGCAACACAAGCCGAATAAAAGGTTATAAAGACGCACTTTTCAATTTTTCCATTCCGTTTAAGCAAGAGAATGTGGTGGAGATCTCTTATTCGAGCCCTAAAGACGATATCGACGCGGAGCTAGAAAGTAAGATAGGCGCACTGCTTAACAGCGCCACACCACCCAATGCACTACTGTCGTCAACTGATACGCTGTCACTCAAAGTATTGCATATCCTCCATAAACTAGAGATCCGTATTCCTGAGGATATGAATCTGATAGGCTTCAGCAATACACCTTTTGCAAATAGTCTAAACCCTTCTCTGACGACAATAGCCCAGCCAACCCGTCTGATGGCAGAAAAATCAGTGGAACTGCTGCTGCACATGTTAAAAAAGAGAAACAAAAAGAATTATTTCGAGTTTGAAACTTATTTTCTGGACTGCCGGATCGAGCATCGGAAATCAACGTCTTCTGTTTCTGCTAAGAACGAAACATCTAAAAGAACGATATAATCCTATTTTCAATATAAAATAACCATATCCATGCCACTTCAATTCAGCAACCACAGATTTGCCTCAAGAAGGTCATTCTTAAAAAAAACAAGTATCATTGCGCTTGGAAGTACGTTGCCAAGCCCAGCTTTTCTGTCTTTTGACACAGTCTCCAAGGATCAGATAATAAAAGTAGGACTGATAGGCTGCGGGGGCCGGGGAACCGGCGCCGCCATTCAGGCTTTACAAGCGGATCAGAACTGTCGGCTTACCGCCATGGCGGATATTTTTCAGGATCGCATGGACGAATCGTATGCCGCATTAATGGAAGTACGTCCCCAACAAGTGAAGGTTGACAAAAAACATCAATACTTAGGTTTTGATGCTTTTGAAAAGCTGATCAATAGCGACGTCGATGTCGTTTTGCTGACTTCACCTCCAGCATTCCGGCCGTTGCACCTGAAAGCCGCTGTGCAGGCTAAAAAACATATTTTTTGTGAAAAGCCAATGGCGGTAGATATTCCTGGGCTGCGGAGTGTAATGGAATCGGTCAAAAAAGCGAAAGAGTCAAACCTATCTGTCGTTTCAGGCTTTTGTTTTCGGTATGACCTGCCAAATCGCGCTATTTTTTCGAAAGTTCTGGACGGCGCTATTGGCCAGGTGAAGTCCATCAGCACTTTTCGTTATGGTGGCGAGGCAACCTACGTCGATCCCCGTCCCGAATGGAATAAAATGATGCAACAAATGCGAAATTGGATGTACTACAATTGGCTATCAGGCGATTTCATCGTCGAACAAGCTGTGCATAGCCTGGATATGATGTCCTGGGCCATGGGCGATATCATGCCCATCTCTGCTATGGGCACCGGTGGGCGACAGGTTCGCATCGATCCGAAGTACGGAAATATCTATGACCACTTTGCTGTTGAGTTCAGGTACCAGAACGGAGCCATAGGGACCCATTTCTGCCGTCAACAGGCAGGTACAACACCCAGAAATACCGTGAGCATGCTGGGCACAGAGGGACAGGCAGAGGTAGTCATCGGAGCAAAACAGATAATCTCCGGCAAAGTACAGTGGCATTACGACGGTCCGAAAAATAACATGTATCAAACGCAGCACGACGAACTATTTGCCGCCATCAGAAACAATAAGCCCATCAATGATGGAGAATGGATGGCAAACAGCACACTGCTGGCTATCTGGGCACGAATGGTAGGGTATACGGGTCAGATTCTAACCTTTGACCAGGTGATCAACTCAAAGGAAAGCCTTGGACCTGACTTATCGTCGTATGACTGGGAAATGAATTTCGACGGACCTGCAGTCGCCATGCCCGGCAAAACAAGGTTCAGCTAACATAGACAACACAAGATGAAAAGATTGCTTTATGCTGTTCTCGCCATCATGCTGCTTATCCCCGGGACCACGATAGGACAAGCAGAAAATTTTTTCTATTTTGGCAATGAAATGCAATGGGACGAACTACTGTCAGGCACACAGACCGCAGATAAGATACAATGGATAAACGTAAATACCGATCCTGATACCTGGCGAGTCAAAAAAAATAAACTGGTTTGTACAGGTAAGCCCATCGGTGTGGTCCGCTCGGCGAAGCAGTACGAAAATTTTATTATTCATGTCGAATGGAATCATCAGCATGCAGGCGGCAATTCGGGTATCTTTGTCTGGTCGGATGCGAAGCCCGATAGTATCGGCCGGCTACCAGGTGGTGTAGAGGTACAGATGCTCGAACTGGATTGGGTAAATCAAAACCGCATTGACGGCAAACAGGCCCCAATAGCCTATGTACACGGCGAACTTTTCGGCGTAGGTGGCGTTCAAACGGTTCCGGACAATCCGCGTGGAACCCGGAGCAAATCCGTTGAAAACCGGGCCAAAGGTAAGGGAGAGTGGAACAGATATACAATCATATGTATAGATGGAACCATCAAGCTTGCCGTGAACGGCAAATTTGTCAACGGCGTACGGAACTCAACAATTAAAAAAGGCTATCTCTGTCTCGAATCTGAGGGCTCAGAAATCCACTTCCGAAACTTCAAGCTCATTGTACTCGAACCGGGCGCCATTATCGACCGGCAGGTAGCGGCACCTATTCTACCTTAGCAAAATAAAGAAAGTCCAAATTCGGGCGTTGGGGATCTGGACTTTCTTTACCGCTTTCCTTCATCCGCGAACAGTAACCCAATAGGCTATCTAATCATTCGACGCAAGGCGTGAACAGTGATCAATTTTGGTGTCATTGAATAAACTGCCCCGCAAAGTATTCCATTGCAAGCTGTCCATCCGGACAGTGAACAGTCCTGTGGTTTTGATATCCAGAATATCCGCACGGTATTGCCCGTCTTTTCGGTTGAAATGGATCGCTGAAGTGTACTTGCCAGGTCAAACACGCAATATCATTATTAAACAATAAGTTTATATAAAAAATAGTAAATATATGATTAAAAAGCAATTAAAATAGTAAATTACAAAATTGATAATTCGTCCGTCCAAGCAGAACTGCACATAGTTTCAATGCTCAGATGAAAACATCAGGTATAGAAGCTGCCAGCGGCATTCAACTGCAAAACTTGCCCTCTACACGACAATGGATAAAAAATCTTTTAGAAGGCATAAAAAGTGCGCTGAAAGCGCCATATGTAATACCCTCCTCGGTTACGAGCCATAACGTCGCGTGACCGCCAATAGCGACAGTCCAATGGGATACGAAAAGGGAATAAATCACTATCAATTAGATTAACCGTAAGTTATAAATTTTTTTTCAATATTATTAAATCATTAAAAATCAAAAATATACAAAACCAATCTAAACAGATTGTTAAGATATAAATCGAATATACTGAGGAGGCTTATCCAGCCCCACACCCAGCCCAAATCTTCGCTCATCAGCTAAAATTTATCGATACGCTCTATTTGATTACATTTATACTGATCTTTGTGTCATGACGAACGCTGTTTACCCTTTTATTCTCGCTTTACATTCTTCGTGGCGCTGGGTTGTCCTGATAATCCTGTTGTTTAGTTTGCTCCGTTTTGCTCACAGAAAGAGGAGAAAACTATCTTTCAGTTCTGGTGACGCACTCACCAGAACTGCCGTCGTAGCCATTTTTTTTACTCAGGTTTTATTAGGTATGATTCTCTATGGATTAAGCCCGATCACCCACTATTTTTTGGCGCATTTTAACAACGCTGTTCATATGAGACAAATCCGATTTTTTGGCATGGAGCATAGCAGCATGATGTGCGTCGCCGCTCTCTTACTTCTTGTTGGGAACCTAAAATGCAAAAACGCCGATACTGATGAACGACGTTTCCGTATTCTGCTCATCTGGTATGCTGCGGCATTGCTGGTTATGCTGAGTTCAATCCCCTGGGAATTCTCTCCCTTAACCAGCAGACCGAGCTTTCGTGCCTTCTGATTAACTGTTTTGCCAGTTTCCTTTCCGCTTTTCCCGGAAGGCAGCCATTCCTTCTTTAAAATCGTCCGTTTCTCGCAACTGGGCAAGCTCACTGAGAAGGAATGAATACTTTTCCCCTTCGGCCTTCTGCCGAAGCTTACGCAAAGCAATAAAGCCCTTTGAGATGGCCAATGGGGCATTGTCAACGATCGTCGCTTTCAATGCCTTTAATTCCCCCTCCTGATCGTCTAAAATCGCGTGTAACAGACCTTTCGTTAACGCTTCCTCTGCAGAAAATGAGCTGCCACGGATGCAGAGGTCCATCGCCTTTCGCTCAGGCAGGTATTCCAGCAACAATGCGAGTACCTGAAAAGGAAAGAGCCCGATCTTCACTTCTGGAAGCGAAAACCGCACATGGGGCAACGCGAATAAATACGTGCAGGACAGGGCGATCAGAAATCCGCCTGCAATGACATCCCCTCTTACCACACAGACGGAGGGTTTATTCAGCTCTGCGAAGACTTCGGCCAAGGATTTGTCCACTTTCGGAATCCGTGGGTTTATGTTATCAACACTGGGATCCTCAAAAGCTTTAAGATCCATCCCTGCACAAAATACCGAACCTTCGGCTTCTATCTGGATTAGCCGCACCGTCGGATCTTCATTCGCCAGCCGAAGTGCGTAAGCAATCTCACTTACCATGGTCGGAGTAAAGGCATTTCTTTTTTCCGGTCGGGCAAGGGTAAGCACAAATACATGTTGTTCGCGCTGTATTTTTACGAAATTTAATTTTTCCATTGTGGTTCACATGATAAGGTTCCTGAAACTTTCCTCCAGACGTACGACGTCCAATGGGCGTCCTCTTTCAAAAAAATCGAGCAATATTTCGGAAGGAATATTGCCAACCAGATCATCCTTGGCGAATGGACAGCCGCCGTAACCAAGCAGTGCGCCTTCAAATTTACGGCATCCGGCAGTGTAAGCGGCTTCAACCTTCGCCAGACTGTCGTCCCGTTTCGCATGAAAATGCGCACCGATAGAAAGAGCAGGATAACGGCTGTTCACATGATCAAAAAGGGCGGTTATCTGCGGGACATTCGCTTCAGAAGTGGTATCGGCCAGAGAAAAATCGCTTATGCCAATTGCCAACAGCTTGTCTAGCCATTGGTCGACCAGTTCGGTGGACCAGGGATCATGATACGGATTTCCGAAAGCCATACTAATATATACAGCCAGCGTCTTTTTATGCGCATCAGCTAAAGCTTTCATTTCCTTCAACTGCTGATAGGAATCAGCAAGGCCTTTATTTGTATTGCGCAACTGAAAGGTCTCCGATATTGAAAATGGATAGCCAATAATATCGACTTTCTCTTCCTTGATCGCCTCCTCAGCACCCCGTAGGTTGGCCACTATTGCCAATAATTTCACACGGTCGTTTTTTACAATGCCCTGGAGTACGGCTTTTGTATCGGCCAGCTGCGGAACAGCCTTCGGCGAAACAAAAGATCCAAAATCAATAATATCAAATAATCCGCTCCTGATAAGGGTATTGATATGCTCAACTTTCTTCCCTGTCGGAATCAAAGCTGGCATGCCTTGAATGGCGTCCCGCGGACAGTCTACTAATATGACCTGGTCTTTCATCGCTATAATAGAATATCATTTATAGAATATCTTTCTGAATTTCTCTGGCAATTACCATTTTTTGGATACTCGACGTCCCCTCTCCTATCGTACATAACTTGGCATCCCTGAAAAATTTCTCCGCAGGGTAGTCTTTGGTAAAGCCGTAGCCTCCAAAAATCTGCACAGCTTCATTCGAAACATGAACTGCAGTTTCTGAAGCGTATAGCTTGGCCATCGCGCCGATTTTGGATACGCGTTCGCCGTGATCCTTCAGGTAGCCCGCCTGACGGGTCAGCAATTCGCTCGCTTCCACCTGGGTAGCCATATCTGCCAAAGCAAAGGAAACCGCCTGAAAATCGTAAATCTTCTTTCCGAACTGCTCACGCTCCTGCGCATAACGTAATGCACACTCATACGCGCCACGTGCGATACCCAACGACAAGGCCGCAATAGAAATGCGTCCTCCATCAAGCAATTTTAGTGCTTGCACAAAGCCCTGTCCCTCTTCCCCAATCAGCTGATCGCGATGAACCCGGCAATTGTCAAAGAAAAGGCAGGCTGTCTCCGAAGCGCGCATACCAAGTTTATTTTCTTTCTTTCCAGCACTAAATCCCGGCGTTCCCTTCTCGACAATAAACGCAGACATCCCCTTCTTGTCGCCTTTTGCTCCAGTACGTGCAATGACAACCGCAACATTTGAACTGATGGCATGGGTGATGAAATTTTTGGAACCGTTGAGAACGTAATGATCGCCGTCTTTTTCAGCAAATGTAGCCATTCCTCCAGCATCTGAGCCAGACCCCGTTTCCGTCAGCCCCCAGGCGCCGATCCACTCCGCTGTAGCGAGCTTAGGAAGATATCGTCTTTTCTGCTCTTCACTGGCAAAACTTAAAATATGATTGCTGCACAGCGAATTGTGCGCGGCAACCGACAGACCGATAGAACCGCATACTTTAGAAATCTCATCCAGCACAGTGATATATTCCTGATAGCCCAGCCCTGACCCGCCATAGGCTTCGGGGACCAGGATACCCATAAAGCCATGTTCACCCAATTTTTTAAAAACTTCGACCGGAAATATCTGGGCTTCATCCCATTCCATCACATAAGGTTTGATATGATACTGTGCAAAATCACGCGCACTCGCTCTGATCATATCCATTTGTTGTTTATTTTCAATAAACATAAGCATGAATATTAAATTTACAATCGGTAATACAATTCAAATATATCAAAATTATTAGGAATAAAATTGCAAATATTCTAAAATTTTATTTTAAATTTATCTAAAAATAAGAAATTCTTAATAAAACAGCTTTTTAAACCAAGATTATAAACTATGGAGGCGCTACTTGCATTACTTCGTCAAAAAAGAGAAAATCTAAAACTGGGCGGCGGCATCGATAAAATCCAAAAATTGAAAGAGAAGGGAAAAATGTCTGCGTGGGAAAGGATTGAGTTTCTACTGGACCCCGGCCGTGAGTACCTTGAAATCGGCATGTTTGCCGGCGAAGACATGTATGAGGAGCACGGCGGCTGCGTCAACGCCGGCTGCGTTGCAGTGCTGGGCTATGTTCAGTCAAGGCTCTGTGTGATCGTATCCAACGACGCCACGGTCAAAGCTGGTGCCTGGTTTCCGATCTCAGCAAAAAAAAACCTTCGGGCCCAGGAGATCGCCATGGAAAACAACCTACCGATCATTTACCTGGTGGACTCTGCAGGTGTTTTTCTACCCATGCAAGATGAAATTTTCCCTGACAAGGAACATTTTGGCAGGATATTCCGTAATAATGCCCGTATGTCATCGATGGGTATTCCCCAGATTGCCGCTATTATGGGCAGCTGCGTCGCTGGTGGCGCCTACCTTCCGATCATGTCGGACTATGCCTTTATCGTGGAAGGCACAGGATCGGTATTTCTCGCAGGTCCCTATCTGGTCAAATCGGCGATTGGTGAAACAGTAGATGCCGAAACCTTGGGAGGTGCCTCTACACATTCCGAAATATCGGGCGTCACAGACAATAAATTTCCTGACGATCAAAGCTGCCTGACAGCCATAAAAAATGTCATCGATAAAATAGGAGGACATACCAAAGCAAATTTTAGCCGGAAGGAAAGCATTGCCCCCAAGGTTGACCCCGGGAAGATTTCGGACATATTGCCCGACGACCGGACAAAACCCTACCGCATGCAGGATATCCTGGAAGCCATTGTAGATGCAGACACGCTGGAAGAATACAAGCCTGATTATGGCAAAACCATTGTTTGCGCGCTGGCCCGGGTGGATGGATGGGCAGTAGGCATAGTCGCCAACCAACGGGAAATCATCAAAGCGAGGAAACCGGGAAATGCCATGGAAATGCAGATGGGCGGCGTTATCTACAGTGATTCGGCAGACAAGGCAGCACGCTTTATCATGAACTGCAACCAACAGCATATCCCGCTTGTTTTCTTCCAGGATGTGACGGGATTTATGGTCGGTAGTCGCTCCGAACAAGGCGGAATTATTAAAGATGGTGCCAAAATGGTAAACGCGATGGCCAATTCGGTTGTACCTAAATTTACTTTTATCATCGGCAACAGTTATGGTGCAGGCAATTACGCGATGTGTGGAAAAGCGTATGATCCACGGCTTATATATGCCTGGCCCACTGCACAGATGGCGGTTATGAGCGGTGCCGCCGCCGGCAAAACGTTATTCCAGATACAGGAGTCTGCACTCAGAGCCCGGGGTAAAGAGATCAGTGATTCGGAAAAGAACACATTACTGAAATCCATTGAAGACCGTTATAATAAGCAGCTCAGTCCTTATTATGCCGCTGCAAGGCTTTGGGTCGACGGCATTATAGCTCCGCAAGAGACGCGCAAAGTCATTAGCATGGGCATCGAAGCAGCCAACGAAAAACCTATTGTCGAACGCTATAATGTAGGTGTGATCCAGGTATAACCCAATCTAGACCCAAGCTAGACGATTAAAATAACAAAAAAGTCCTCACCGCAATCTGTTTGGTGAGGACTTTCGGAAAAATAAAAACGTATAAGTGCTAGGTGCTCCATACACGGCTAAGGTGCTCAAAAGCAGCTATAGACTCCGGATTTCGCATAATATCCCGTGACACGGCTTTATCCGCCGGTATGCCCGAAAAAAGCTTTTTAATGGGCAGTTCCAGCTTTTTACCACTCAAGGTATACGGAATCGCATCCACCTGAAAAATTCGGTCCGGGACATGACGCGGGCTGTATTGCTGCCGCAGCGACCTTTTAATCCGATCTTTTAAAGCGTCTTCCAGCATACCATCGCGAAGCTGCACAAACAGAAGCATGTCAGATCCTCCGTTCTGATGATCGACGCAGATAACAAGGCTATCTCCTACTTCCTCGATCGTGTTGAGGACGTTGTACACTTCGGCTGTTCCGATCCGGACCCCACCACGGTTTAGGGTTGCGTCCGAACGTCCGTACATGATAATGCCATCATTTTCAGTAATTTTGATCCAATCACCATGACTCCAGATCCCCGGAAATTTATCAAAATAACTGTCAAAGTACTTTTCATTGTTTGCATCGTTCCAAAAATAGATCGGCATACAGGGCATGGGCGCCAGGATAACCAGCTCGCCGACCTCCTGCTGCACAGCAGCGCCATTTTCGTTAAAGGCAGCAATCTTGGCTCCTAAAGTACGACATTGAATCTCGCCGGCGTACACATCTAGCAGTGTACATCCGGATAAAAATGCGCTGCACACATCCGTACCGCCACTTAGTGATATAATCTGACTTTTTGGAAATTGATCATGAAGCCATTCAAATACGTCCGGCGGAAGTGGTGATCCCGTCGATCCGAGGGTCTTGGGACAATAGTTTAACGCTCGCAGGTGCTGATCCCGGCAGGAAATCAAATAGGCAGCACCGGCACCGAAGTGGTCTACCTCTGCTTCTTTAGCAAATTGCCACAACTTCATTTTATCGGGATAATGTGTTGCGCCATCATAGATACAAAGCGTATTGCTCATCAATAGCGCCGAAAGCGCATAGTTCCACATCATCCAGCCCGTCGTCGAATACCACATGAATCGCTCCCCTTCCTGTACATTCTGGTGCAGTGCCAGAGCCTTCATATGCTCCAGCAGCATGCCCCCTGTGCCATGGGTGATTGCCTTCGGCTTTCCCGTAGTACCGGAGGAATACAGAATCCATATCGGATCATCAAAACTGACAGGAGTATACTGGAGGACTGTATGGGCAATATCCCTCGTCATGATCTGCGTCCATGCAGGATCATCCACAAAAACACAGGCCGACAGTGAAGGAAGCTGCTCTGCAAGCATTCGGATGCTTTGCTCCTTGTCGAATAGACGTCCATTGTAAGCATAGTTTGCGTTTGCAAAGAGTACTTTGGGCTCAATTTGCCCAAAGCGATCCTGAATGCTTGCTTCCCCAAAATCAGGAGAACAACAGGACCAGATTGCGCCAATCGAATTGGTGGCCAGAAACAGGGCAACAGCTTCGACGCCGTTGATCAGCACGCCTGCGACACGGTCGCCCTTGGATACACCTCTCTCTTTCAGAAATAGTTGCAGCCGCAGGACCATATCGTGCAATTCAGCCCAGGAGACCTCACGCAACGCCGTCCGCTCGGACTGAAAGATCAAAGCCGGCCGCAGATCGGTGGCACACCGAAATACATGCTCGGCATAGCTTAATGTGGCGCCACTAAACCATTTGGTTCCAATAAAACTTGCGGTGTCCGTTGGCGGTTCCAGGATAGTTACCGGCTCGGCATGAAAATTTACCTGAAAAAATCTGGCGACATCAGCCCAGAAAACAGCGAGGTTGTCTGTGGACCATTCCCAGAGCGCATGATACGACGCGAAAGTCAGTTGATGCCGCTGTTCGACGTACTGTTTAAACTGCCCAATCCCAGATTCAGATTTTTGGTCTTCTGTCGGACTCCAGAGTAATTTTCCCATAATAGTTGGATATAAAACGGTTATACTCAAACTTAGCTAAATTTGACCGCATTTACAACTTTATTTCAGAGAAAAACAGAACAAAAAAATTATAAATATATAATAAACAAAAGATTATTTGGGGAAAAGGTTGCAGCATAAAACAATTTATACACTAAGGCACCTCAATCTCCGTTCCGTCTGCCGTCGGATGTCCTGTACATAGTAAAATGCGTCCGTTTTCCACTTCACGGTCCGTCAGCACTTCATTATAATCCATGCGTACATTTCCTTTTGTACATTGCGAAATGCAGGTGCTGCACATCCCCGACTTACAGGAATAGGGCAGTTTTATGTTATGCTCGAGACCGACATCAAGAATCGACTTATCGTAAGGAATCTTCAGCGGATAGGTATGCCCCCGAAAATGTAATTTGATTGCATATGTTGTCATATCGACCTGCTTCTCGGTTTCGTCATCATCATCCTCTTCATTTTCAGGCAACAAAAATGTCTCCCGTTTGATCTGTTGTGCATCGAAGCCTATTCCCAGTAAGGTGAACCGGCAAAGATCCATATAGATGACCGGGCCGCAGGTGTAAAAGAGCGCCTCGGACCTGGCGCCAACCAGATGCTCGTTAACAATAGAAAGGATATAGTCTCTATTTAGCCGGGCTTTCAATAAAAATTTGCTATCGGAATAGATCCATATAATGGTTAACCGGTCGGGAAACTGCCTTGCCCAATGTTCCAGTTCTGCCTTAAAAGGAGTTTGTGCCGACGAGCTATTACTATAGACAAGGACAACCCTGGATTTATTTTCGGCAAGCAACGCCGTCTTCAGAATCGAATACAACGGGGTAATGCCTATCCCCGCTGCAAACAAAAACAATGTCCGCACTTTGTCCTTTTCCGGCTCATAGAAAAACAATCCCTGGGGTTCCAGCGCCTGAACAATATCACCTTCGGCAACCCTATGATGCAATAAGCGGGATATCTCGCCGTTCTCCACACGTTTCACCGTAATGCTCATTGGCTCATCGTTGTCAGGAGAACTATTAAATGAATAGGACCGCCGGACCTCCCGATCGCCAAACATAAATGAAAGAGTGATAAACTGCCCCGCCTTATACTTTGGATAGTCCGCAGTCAATGGCTCCAGCTGAAAAGTAAGATTATGATTAGGCTGGGGAATTATTTTTGTTATCCTGAGTGCATACATAATTCAAACATAGATAAATTTGCTATGAAATGCAATCATACAAGGCCGTGTATAGCAACAGTAAAATGATAACAATTTTGTTGTATTACAATAGGCAGACAATTCTCGCACAATAATTGTGAATTTTCACGTTATATTTATATCAAAACTTAATCATAACAAGATTATATGCAAACACGCAGAAACTTCCTTCAAAATGCAGCAAAAGCCACATTGGGCATCGCTGTATCTGGATCGATATTACAAGATATTGCTTCCGCGAAAGCAACTGAATTAAATGCCGCTACGTTAACGTTCTCTCAAGTAAAGTTACCTTTCAGTTATGCTGCATTGGAGCCAAATATTGATGCCTTGACGATGGAAATCCATTATACAAAGCATCATATGGCGTATATAAACGCCGTTAATGACGCAATTATTGCTGAAAACATCAAGGAAACTTCTGAGGAACAGCTTTTGGCGAATATATCCAAGTATTCTGCTAAGGCTCGCAATAACGCAGGCGGGGCCTGGAACCATAATTTTTTCTGGGAGAGCTTATCGGACAAGCCCGGACAGCCCGGTGAGAAGCTCTCTGCGATGATCAATAAAGCCTTCGGTTCATTTGATAAATTCAAAGAACAGTTTGGCGCCGCTGCGGCTTCCCGTTTTGGTTCGGGCTGGGCATGGTTGATTCTCGACGATTCCGGCAATCTGAAGATCAGCTCCACGCCAAATCAGGACAATCCGCTAATGGATGTAGCAGAAGTGAAAGGTATTCCCGTTTTAGGCTTGGATGTATGGGAACATGCTTACTATCTGCATTATCAAAACAAAAGAGCGGACTACATCAAAAACTGGTGGAATGTCGTGAACTGGAAAAAAGTCGACGAAAGAATAGCATAATAAAAAAGCCTGATTATATCAGGCTTTTTTATTATTTGTCCGTTAGACATTCTAACCGAGTATTTCTTTTAGCTTATTAATCTGGAAATCTGTTAGCTTCTGAAGCGGTCCGGAGGCAATCATTTTCATCATCATATTGAGGTCAGCGTCAATGACAAATGTAGCTTTCGTAACAGTTGCAGCGGCTTCCTCTAGCTCCCAGCGTAATGTCACCTCAAAAGGTGCCTTCTCCGAAGGGACCAATCGGATGAGCTGGTTCTTTACCCTTTCGGCTACCGTCAATGCTAATTTTGCCATGTTCTGAATGGTGAAACGCGCTTCGTCAGCAGTTGATGACCAGTTGTAAATATTATCGGGCATCAACTGTTCATGGTTATTCAAGTCCGACAAAAAGGCATATACCTCACTGATATTCCTATTGATCGCTGTAGTATTTTGAATAGTCGTCATAACGGTATATAATGGTTTCTATTGAAAGCTTGCGCCCCATCCTGCTGGATTCAATCTCCATTTTTTCAAGATCTCAACGTCTTCCTCCAGGACGTAGCTGTTTTCTGCTGCAACCTGAATCAACGCATCATAATTGCACAGACTAAAGTAAGGACATTTCGCTTCTGCAAAATTGTCCGTTGCTTCCTGCAGTCCATAGGTAAAAATCGAAACCAGGCCAACAACGTTACATCCCGCTTCCCGAAGCGCCTTGACAGCCACTAAACTACTTTTTCCTGTTGAGATCAAGTCTTCAACGACAACAACGCGCTGACCGCTGACCACTTCTCCCTCGATCATATTTTGACGGCCATGATCCTTCGCAGAACTTCTTACATAGGAAAACGGCAGTCCTAAATCCTGTGCCACCAAAACACCTTGCGGAATACCTGCCGTAGCGACTCCTGAAATCATATCCACTGATCCAAACTCCTCTTGAATAAGCTTTGAAAGCTTCTGACGAATATACGTACGTATCGCTGGATGAGATAAAGTGATACGGTTATCACAGTAAATTGGAGACTTCCAACCCGACGCCCATGTAAAAGGACTTTTAGGTTGCAATTTTATTGCTTTAATTTGCAATAAGGATTCAGCAACTTTTTGTTCAACCTCATTTAAATTATTCATGGCGCAAATTTATAAAATTTATATGAACGAAACCGTGCTAATTTTGGCAGATTTCGTTCCTTCAAAAATCAAAAACCCGCAAACAATTAGTATTCAAGACATTGAACTCCAAAAACTTTTCAAACAATCTGAGATTGACAAAGTTCCAAAGACCTATCTCTACATCAATAAGGATTTTGAGACTGTATTCCAAAACTTAAAAAGCAAGCACAAAATCATAAAGGCAGCTGGCGGGCTGGTCAAAAACGGCGACGGGGAGTATCTTTTTATCTACCGTCTGGGCAAATGGGACCTGCCGAAAGGTAAAGTCGAAGACAACGAGAAAATGAAAGAGGCGGCAGTCCGTGAAGTGGAAGAAGAATGTGGCATAAAAATCCATTATTTAGGAAAAAAAATCACCACATCGTATCATACTTATTATCTACGCAATGGCGAGTTTGTGCTCAAAGCGACCAATTGGTATGAAATGGGTGTGAATAAAGTTCCAAAGCTGATCCCACAGACTGCAGAAGATATTACAAAGGCAGAGTGGCGCAGTACGGACCAGTTTGAAGACCTGCTGACCAATACCTACCCGATTATCGAAAATATCATCAAAAAGGCGAAATAAATAACCTTTTGAGGTTCATCTGACACTAGTACGTCGGATCATGCTTATTTTTATGCTATGGAAAATTTAACTGGAAAAAGAGCTTTAGTGACGGGTGGAGCAAGAGGCCTCGGCAGAGCCATTGCTGCAGCGCTCGTCAAAGAAGGGGTGCAAGTGGCTATAACAGGCCGGAATGAAATGGCATTGAAACAGGCTGTTGCCGAACTCAGCGTCTCGGGTACAGCGGTTACCTATGCCGTGTTTGATGTGGCTGACCACGCAGCAGTGGAACGTGAAATTCAGCAATTGAACCACAGCTTTGGCAACTTTGACATTCTTATCAACAATGCTGGAATATCTTCTTTTGCTTCGGTCGCTGATATGGATGTAGCGGACTGGACGGAAATCATACAGGTCAATCTGCTGGGCACATATTTTGTTACAAAGGCCATGCTGCCACAATTTCTCGCACAGAATTATGGCGATATTGTAATGGTATCCTCAACTGCCGGATTGAATGGCGCGGCGACCACTTCAGCCTATAGTGCATCAAAATTCGGTGTTATCGGATTTGCCGATTCACTGATGCGTGAGGTGCGCAAAAACAATATTCGTGTATGTACCTTGATGCCAAGCACTATTGCTTCAGATATGTCCAAACAGCTGGGCCTGACAGATGGAGATCCGGACAAAGTCCTTCAACCTGAAGATTTTGCCGAACTCGTCGTGGCAAATCTGAAGCTACCGCGGAGAGCGATGTTAAAATCGGCTTCTTTGTGGTCCACAAATCCCTAAAACAACATCGTAAAAACGTTGACACCGCCGGAGCAACTGCCTCCGGCTGTTATAAATAAAGAAACTATGAGTCAATTATTTTCACCGATCACCATTGGACAGCTTCAGTTCAAAAACCGCTTAGTGGTGTCTCCCATGTGTCAATATTCTGCAGAAGATGGCTTTGCCAACAACTGGCACCTTGTGCATCTCGGACAATTTGCCCTTGGCGGCGCGGCAGCTATCATTCAGGAAGCGACAGCGGTCACACCTGAAGGCCGCATCAGTTATGGTGACCTGGGACTATGGGAAGATAGTCAGATCCCCAAATTAAAAGAAATAACAGATTTCATAAAGGCTAATGGCGCTATCCCCGGTATACAGCTCGCGCACGCAGGCCGCAAAGCAAGCAGCAATAAGCCTTGGGCGGGACGTGGTCAATTTGCGCCTACAGAACCCTTAGGATGGCAGACAGTAGCCCCATCGGCACTGACCTTCCATACTGGCGATTATCTTCCCCAGGAACTTAAAATTCATCAAATAGAGGAACTGGTCGAGCAATTCGGTGCAGCAGCAAAAAGGGCGGTGTCTGCCGGCTACGAGATTATAGAACTGCATGCTGCCCATGGCTACCTCATCCATCAGTTTTTGTCTCCGCTGAGCAATGTCCGGACAGACATCTTCGGCGGTACATTCGAAAATAGAATACGCTTTCTCCTTAGGATCGTACAGCGGGTGAAACAAGAAATGACAACACAGAACCTTTGGGTACGTATTTCCGCAACCGACTGGGCGCCCAATGGCTGGGACCTGGAACAATCCATCAGGCTATCTCAGCAACTGGCACCTCTGGGTGTCGAGCTCATTGATGTTTCAAGCGGCGGATTGGTGTCGCACCAAAAAATCGATGTCGGGCCTGCGTATCAGCTTCCCTTTGCTATAGCCCTCAAGGAAAAGACAGCTCTTAAAATAGCCACCGTTGGAATGATAAAGACGGCGGACCAGGCAGCCGATATCATTGCACAAAATCAGGCCGACCTGATTTTGATCGCAAGAGCTTTTCTGGATGATCCTCATCTTCCTTTACGTTTTGCGAAACAACTCCAGACCGAGGTATCATGGCCCAAACAGTACGAAAGAGCTAAATAAGATGACACTTCACTTAAATAGAATACATCACATCGCCATAATCTGTAGTGATTATCCGCGTTCAAAACACTTCTATACCGAGATTCTAGGCCTTGAAATCGAGCGGGAGCATTATCGGGCTGACCGCGATTCCTTTAAGCTGGATCTCAAATTGAACGGCTCCTATATTATTGAGTTGTTCTCCTTCCCTTCGCCACCGAAGAGATCCAGCTTTCCTGAAGCAACCGGGCTCCGACATTTGGCTTTTGAAGTGGACAACCTGGCCGACGAAATGGCTAAACTGGAAGCTGCCGGTATTCTCCATGAAGGAATCCGCGTTGATCCACTGACCAACAAAAAGTTTACCTTCTTTTCCGATCCGGACGAGCTGCCGATCGAATTGTATGAACGCTAAACAGAAAAGGCATTGACTTTCATCAATGCCTTTTTTATTCTTGTCGTAAATCTGTCCGTAGATAAACTATCCACTTGTCTTTCCGAATTCGGAAAGTACATTACAGTTTACGTTTTACTTCGACTTGCTCGTAAGCTTCCACAATGTCTCCGACCTGAATATCATTGAAGCGATCAATATTTAGACCACATTCATAACCTTGGCTAACTTCTTTGACATCATCTTTGAAACGTTTTAATGAAGCCAGCTTACCAGTATGGATCACCACACCGTCTCTGATGACACGGATATCGTTATTTCTACTGATCTTACCTTCGCGAACCATACATCCAGCAATGGTACCCACTTTCGAAATTTTAAAGGTCTCCCTGATTTCAACCTCAGCCACAATTTTTTCTTCGTATTTCGGAGCCAACATACCCTCCATCGCAGATTTGATCTCTTCGATCGCATCGTAAATGATAGAATATAAACGCACATCAATTTGCTCATTTTCTGCCAGTTTACGTGCATTTTGCGTTGGTCGCACCTGGAAACCAATGATGATCGCATCAGAAGCGGAGGCCAATAATACATCCGATTCAGAGATCGCACCTACAGACTTATGGATAATGTTAACCTGAATTTCATCAGTCGACAATTTCAGTAATGAATCTGACAGGGCCTCAATGGAACCATCCACATCCCCTTTGACGATGATATTAAGCTCCTTAAAGTTACCAATAGCCAAACGACGGCCGATCTCATCCAATGTGATATGCTTCGTAGCACGCATTCCCTGCTCACGCTGTAGCTGAAGGCGTTTGTTGGCCACTGTACGGGCTTCGGACTCGCTCTCCAATACATAGAGTTTATCACCAGCAGTAGGCGCTCCGGACATCCCTAAAATTTGTACCGGAACTGATGGACCAGCCTCTTTCACACGTTCGCCTCTCTCATTGGTCAAAGCTTTCACTTTACCCGAATGGGAACCTGCCAAAATCGGATCACCAACACGTAAGGTACCGCCCTGAATGAGCACCGTCGTCACAATACCCCGTCCTTTGTCCAAAGCAGCTTCGATGACCGAACCCACAGCACGTTTCTTAGGGTCAGCTTTCAGATCCAACATTTCAGCCTCCAAAAGAACTTTCTCGAGTAGAAGATCTACGTTTTCACCTGTTTTAGCCGAAATCTCCTGTGCCTGGAATTTACCGCCCCAGTCCTCAACAAGAATGTTCATGGCCGAAAGTTGCTCGCGAATCCGATCAGCATTTGCGCCCGGTTTGTCCACCTTGGTAAAGGCAAACACAATAGGCACACCTGCTGCCTGAGCATGATTAATGGCCTCTTTGGTCTGAGGCATGACGGCATCGTCAGCCGCAATGACGATAATAACGATATCCGTCACTTTAGCTCCACGTGCACGCATCGCCGTAAAGGCCTCGTGGCCCGGTGTATCTAAAAATGTAATCTTGCGATTATCATCTAATTTTACAGCATATGCACCAATGTGCTGGGTGATACCTCCTGCTTCCCCCGACGTAACGTTTGCTTTACGGATATAATCCAGTAAAGATGTCTTACCGTGGTCCACGTGACCCATCACCGTTACGATAGGTGCCCGAGGGATCAGATTCGCCTCTGTATCTGGTTCTTCCAGTTCGGCAGTTTCCTCGTCCTCAGGTTTAATAAACTCTACCTGATAACCAAATTCATCTGCTACGATGGCTAATGTCTCCGCATCCAAGCGTTGGTTAATGGACACAAACATACCCAAACTCATACAAGTTGCAATAATTTGCGTAACAGGCACATCCATTAAGTTAGCTAGTTCGTTGGCCGTTACAAATTCTGTAACCCGCAGAACTTTTGCCATCAGTTCCTGTTCCATTGCAGCTTCTTCAGCATGTTGCGCCACGTCATCACGTTTTTGACGTCTCAGCTTAGCACGCTGCGCAAACTTACCAGATTTACCGGCACCGCTCAAACGGGCAAGTGTTGCCTTGATCTGGTCTTGGATTTCCTTTTCAGAAGGTTCTTCCTTATTCTCAACAGGTCTTCCTTTTCCTCGGTTGTCAAAACGTCCCTGCTGTGGTCTCCCCCCCTGTCCAGGTCTACCTTGATGCTGACTATTGCCTCCTTGGCCCGGTCTTCCAGAATGTGGTGCATTTTGCCCCTGACGGTTATTAGCATTACCTGTATTTCCAGCATGGCCACCTCTATTTTGTTGATCACGGCCAGCGTTTCCATCACGAGGTCCGCGGTTCTGGTGACCACCTTGTCCAGCATTCGGATTCACTGGACCATTTGGATTTGTACGCTTACGCTTACGTTTTTCATTATTGTTACCAGCATTGGAAGAGGAAGCCACTGGCTTATGAGAAGGTCTTGCAGAGGGCAATTCGATTTTACCGATTACCTTGGGACCAGTTAATCTCTCTGCACGGGCAGAAATGATATCATCTTCGTCTTTTTTTTCAGGCTCCGCTGTCGGAGTTGCTGCTACAGCTTTAACTGCTGTTTCGTCTTTTTTCTTGTCTTCTACCTTCACAGGTTCAGTTTTAGTCTCTACAACCGGAGTTGCTTTTACTTCAGTTTTATCTACTTCAGGTTTTGAAGTTTCAACCTCTGGCACAACGGCTTCCGGTTTCTTTTCGACAACCTGTGGTTCTTCTTTATTTGCTTCCGCGGCAGCACCTCTTCCTTCTGCTTTTACATCAGCCTTAGCTTCCGCTGCTGTATCTTTGGCAACGTTAGGTTCCTGATTTGAAGCCCCCTCTTTTTTATGCCTGCTCCCACCTCTGTTTAGGGCGTCAAGATCGATTTTGCCAACCACTTTCATTCCCCCTTGATGAACAGGCTCCTCTGCTGGTTTAGCTGGAGCAGTGTCCTTGGCAGACGGAATCTCTACAGTATTCTTAACCAAAATTTCCTTTGGCTCCTCATATTCTTCAAAATCGTCATTTCTAGATGATTCTTTAGGAGAAGCGGACGGCGACTCCTCACGACGAATTTTGCCAATAACGATCTGTTTAGCTTCATCTTTCAGTGATTTGTCTCCCTGAAACTCTTTTAACAGCACACCATACATCTCTCCGCTTAGTTTAGTGTTAGGTTTTGCTTCTACATCATATCCTTTTTTCACTAAACATTCGACGGCGGTATGTATCCCGATGTTGAGTTCCTTTGCTGCTTTAAGCAAGTTTGTTCCTTTTCCTTCAGTCATCTATAATATAAACTATTTTAATGTAATTACAAAAATATGATTTTTTCTATCCATAAACAATTTATTCCGTCTGTTAGATTGAAAAAAATCGACAAGCTGAATTTTACTCAAATTCAGCTTGCAATATACGTACGATCTCGCGAATGGTATCCTCTTCCAGATCGGTACGTCTCACGAGCTCTTCCTCGCTCAACGATAAAACCGACTTCGCAGAATCCAATCCTACCCGTTTCAATTCGTCAATAACCCAGCCTTCAATTTCGTCGCTGAACTCTTCAATGTCCACATCCTCATCGAACTCATCATTTTCACGGTAAACATCAATTTCGTAACCAGTCAGCTTACCCGCAAGCTTGATATTGTGTCCCCCACGGCCAATAGCCAATGAAACCTGATCCGATTTTAGATAGACCGCCGCAGTTTTATTCTCTTCATCTATCTTAATGGAACTGATGCGTGCGGGACTTAGGGCACGTGCAATATACAAAGAATGATTTGTGGTGAAGTTAATCACATCAATATTCTCGTTTCGCAGTTCACGAACGATACCATGTATACGTGACCCTTTCATACCCACACATGCTCCCACAGGATCAATACGGTCGTCGTAAGATTCCACAGCAACTTTTGCGCGTTCCCCCGGTTCACGAACAATTTTTTTAATCGTAATCAATCCATCGAAAATCTCTGGTACTTCAAGCTCAAATAAGCGCTGCAAAAACGCCGGTGCTGTACGTGAAATGATAATCTTCGGATTATTGTTCATCATATCCACTTTATGAACGACAGCACGGATACCATCCCCTTTTTTGAAATAATCAGCTGGAATCTGCTCCGACTTCGGTAAAATCAACTCATTACCATCCTCATCCAGTACAAGAATCTCTTTCTTCCAGATCTGATAGACTTCACCGATAACTAATTCGCCCTCCCTGTCTTTGTATTTCTTAAAGACCTCGTCTTTCTCCAGTTCAAGGATCTTGGAAACCAAGGTTTGGCGCGCTGCCAGAATAGCCCGGCGTCCAAAACTCTCTAATGTAATCTGTTCAATAAAATCATCGCCTACTTCCAGATCCTCATCATGCTTTCTTGCTTCCGCCAGCTCAATCTCGAGATCATCATCTTCCGAAAATTCATCCTCCACAACGACACGCGTTCTCCAGATTTCCAAATCTCCGTTGTCCGGATTCACGATGACGTCCACATTTTCATCCGTACCGAAACGACGACGGATCATACTGCGAAAAACCTCCTCCAATACGGTGATGACTGTAGGTCTATCGATATTTTTAAACTCTTTAAACTCCTGAAAAGAGTCTATCAGATTGATGTTGCTGTTGCTCATTATTCTTTTAAAATGAAATTACCACTTTTGTTGCTTTTATCTGGTCAAAAGGAAGCTCTTTCTCCACCTCTTGTACTTTTTTGCCTTTTTCTTTAATTTTTTGAAGAACGTTAATTTTAGTATCATCCACGGCAGTCAATTTACCCTCAACTTTTGTATTGTCATTTAGCTTGACCTGAACCGTACGGCCTATATTTTTCTGGTACTGTCGCAAATTCACAAAATTTGCATCTATTCCCGGTGATGAAACCTCCAGACGATAGGCATTATCAACGACATTTTCCTCTTCCAAATGGTACCCTACGTGGCGGCTTACCTGTGCACAGTCATCAATATTCACCCCATTATCCCCATCCAAAAGAATTTCCAAAATCTTATTTGGATGCATTTTCACACTGACAATAAACAAATCCTCGCGATCTGCTATCTTTTCTTGTATGAGTTCGACAACTCGTTTTTCTACATCTTGCATTGTTCTGCTTGCTAGAAACGCTAAAATTAATTGTATTAAAAAAAGGGGGCAATATAAGCCCCCTTCCTTTCAGATTATGCAAATATAGTACTTTATAAAATAAAAAACAAATACCTAGCAAATTCCACAACGTAATTTGACAATTACTTCGAATTGTCGACCACCGCATTAATTGTTTTTTGCATCTGGGCCATCATACTGGTGAGCGTCTCCATTGTCGGCTCCGGCGTCGGCTCCGGCAGCTGCGTACTGATAAATGCCTTAGCTTTCCAGACCTCCAGAATATCGGAAGTCTCCACCCAATAGGGCTCGTAAGTTTTGTTGTCCGACACGAGTTTCAGCCCCTTATCCTCTTTGAATTTGTAAGCAATACGCTTGTACACCACACCTTCTTCTTTCGACACAACAACATAGGTCTGCCCGGGCTTGATGTCATGCCAGTTCTCCACGTATTCAGCAACGATAATCGAGCCGGATGGAAGCGGAAGCATGGAATCCCCTTTTATTTCAAAGGCCCGGAAAGTGCCTTGCCCAAACATCGGCAACGAAAACTTAGGCAGCTCTGCCACGTATTCCGGATCACCATAACCGTTTAAATAGCCCGCACTCGCTTTAACAGGCACCAATTCGATATTCTCACGGTTGTCCGCGTCTACCGTCACACTGAGCACCCTTAAATTGGAAGCGTTACTTTTGGGCACCGGTTTCCACTTCTCATCAATTACATCGTTCGCCAGCTCATCCATGGTCAAACCATAAAATTCAGCTATTTTTTTTAGTAATTCATATTTTGGCTCAGCTCTATCCTCTTCATAAGCGCCGACAGAAGCTCTTTTAATTTCCATGATATCAGCAAATTGCTGCTGAGTAAGTTTCTTTCCTTTTCTAAGGAATTTCAGGTTGGACGAAATATTTGACATATTATTTTTTCAAAAAATATTTTGCAAAAACTAATTTTATTAGTAATATTGTGCCAATAAAATTAGTAAATAAATTTTAAACATCCAAATAATTTAGCATTATGGGTAATTTTATTGTATATATATTGACTGACAACAACAGAAATCACTTCAAAATCGACTTCACATCCAACATTATACGTACAGCCGTTGAGCTGCAGCAATCCAGTAATTTTATTTTTCAGCAGGGCCCAGATTTAACCCGTATCATTTACTGTGAAACATTTCCCAGCTTGGGAGCAGCCCGAAAAAAAATACAGGAACTGCAGCGATTTACCAGAATGCAGATCGAAAGAATCATCCGTAAACACAATCCGAACTGGAACAATCTGTTTCAGCAGCCGCAGCAAGGATACCCGAAAAGCACCTCACATTACGCAGCTTAATACCACCTAGCTTAGTTGATAAACCTGCCTGAAAACGAAAAAAGCCGCCTGCGTTCGGCAGGCAGCCTTATATATTCGTGTATCCCGTTTTACCCCCCCTGTGGACCCATATTTTCCCTAGATGGCAGATGTGTTCCGGTATCTGCGGAATGACCACCCTGCTGATCCGTACTTTCCGAAGCTCCGTTATCTCCGCCGCTGTTATGCTGTCCAGCTGCCTGCTCTTCTGCACCTTCTTCTTCTGGTCCTATAAAACCTTCATCAACCTGTTCATCCGTATTGGTCGAGTCGCTCTGCTCCGGCTCAGGTTCACTATAACGCGGTGTCTCACACTTATAAGGTTTGGTGATATCCACAGTTGGGGCCGGAAATTTCCCTTGTACATAACCGAGTTGCTTATCTTTATAAACCGACTCCAAAAACACACCGAAAATAGGCAGAGCGGTACGTGAACCCTCCCCAGTATGCGAATTCTTAAAGTGAATGCTGCGCTCGTCACAGCCAACCCATATACCAGTGACCAGATCTTTGGTCACCCCCATATACCAGCCATCCACATATTCTGACGACGTACCCGTTTTACCACCGATTTCATTTTCCTTATCAAAGAGATCCCACTCCCACAACCCTTGGGACGTGCCCCGCGGTTCTTCCATTCCGCCTCTGAGCATATAAGTCATCAGCCAGGCATCCTGCTTATTAACAACCTGTTTGCGCTCTGCCTGAAATGTGGCGATTACATTACCGTCATGATCCTCGATTTTTGAAACGAGAACCGGTGTCAAACGCTCCCCATGATTCATCATTGTTGCATAACCATTCACCATTTCAAATACCGAAACATCGTTTGGCCCCAGACCAACCGACGCCACGGGGTTCAGTTTGCTCGTAATACCGCAGCGCTGCGCCGCGTCGACAACTTTAGCCGGCGTCACCTTTTCCGTTAACTGCACGGTCACTGAGTTAATAGAACGTGCCATGGCATGCCGCAGAGTCATTTCCCGATAGGAAAAACTCCAGTCTGCATTTTTAGGCTCCCATACTTCTATGGAATCTCCCTTATCAATCTTGATGGTGACCGGCTTGTCCGTAATTTTATCACAAGGTGACATTCCCGATTCCAATGCTGCCAGATATACAAAAGGCTTGAATGTCGAGCCTGCCTGCCGCTTAGCCTGCATAACGTGGTCATATTTGAAATATTCATGGTTGATCCCCCCCACCCAGGCTTTAATTTCGCCGGAATAGGGATCCATTGACATCATGCCTGCATTGAGCATCATCGCATAATATTTCAAAGAGTCCATTGTAGACATTTCTTTTTCGATCTTTCCACCGTCTTTCCAGTTATAGATCTCCATTTTTTTCTTTTTGTTCAAGAAGAAATTGATACTGTCCGGATTATTTGGATATTTTCTGGTCAAATACGCATAATAAGGTGTCTTTTTGGCCAGATTGTCCAAAAAGTTTGGAATTACCTTGCCAGAAAGATCACGCCAAGGCTCCTGCCCCGACCAGGTGTTGTTCAAACGCTGCTGTAACTCCGCCATTTGTTTTGCAACAGCCGCTTCCGCATGTCTTTGAAGTTTTGAATTAATGGTAGTATAGATCTTCAAACCATCAGTATAGATATCGTAGTTATTCTCCTCCGACCATTTCTCCAGCCATTTGGCGACAGCGGTCCGCAAGTAAGAATCGCCCCCTGCATTAATTTCTTGATTATTGGTATGCAGTACAATTTTCTCTTTGATCAAATTTTCGTATTCTGCCTTTTTCAGGAAATTGGCTTTATAAAGCTGACCCAAAACTGTATTTTTGCGATCAAACGCTTTTTCAGGATTACGGATCGGGTTATAGAGTGTGGTTCCCTTCAGCATGCCGATCAATACCGCAGCTTCATTCTGGTCCAGCTGAATAGCCCTTTTCGAAAAGTAACGTTTTGCGGCCGTCTCTATACCGTAAGCATTGTTACTAAAAGACACTGTATTCAGATACATTTCCAATATCTGATTTTTTGTGTATCGCTGCTCCAGTTTATAGGCTGTCATCCATTCCTTGAATTTCGTAATCACTAGTCCTGCGCCGGGCAACCGCGTCAGCAGCCCACCGGATTTATTGTATCGGGTGCGGTACAGATTCTTCGCCAGTTGTTGTGTAATCGTGCTCGCCCCTCGTTTATCCCCTTTCAATGTCGAGACTATTCCTGAACCCAGACCTAGAAAATCGACCCCATTGTGGCTATAGAAACGTACGTCTTCGGTAGCAATCAGTGCATTGATCACTGTTTTTGGAATACTGTCAAAAGGGATTGGATTTCTGTCCTCATCAAAATAGCGGCCTATCAGAACACTGTCAGCCGTATAGAGCTCAGTCGAGATGTTAACGCTGGGCATAATGATATCCTTTTTCGTTGGCGAGTAGCCAAAAAGCCACAGAAAGTTAAGCTGTATGGCACAAATCAGGATGATTACGAAATACATTGCAATAACGAGGTAACGAACGACCCTATTCTTAATACGTCTGAACATAAATGGAAATTTATCTTATATTCAACACACCGGATCGACAAAAGGTTTTACTGCCGCTCGATATGCTGCTTCACATGTTTCAGGGGCTAAATATACAACTAAATAAATCTCTCCAATCACGTATTTACATTTTTTAACAATAAAAAATACGCATTTCTTTGTGATTTTGCAAACGTAAAAACGGCAGAACATAATTAAATCCGGAAACAATATAAGACAGCCAGAAAGCGTAAAAAAAAGGAGGAACAGCTTTTTCTTCATAAGGAAGCAAGTCGACAGGTTCCACAAATATTATACCTACTTTTAATTTATTATCTATTTTATTCTAAAATAATAATGATATTTGCTTAATTTTAGATGTAAACTAGTCAACTATTAGCATGTTAAAACAGACATTACAACAAAAGCTATTACAAAAACTGTCACCTCAACAAATTCAGTTTATCAAGTTGCTGCAGGTACCCACAGTTTCTTTAGATGCCAGAATAAAAGAAGAATTAGAAGAAAACCCCGCTTTGGAAGATGGTAGCTTGACTAATATGACCGACCCTATAGAAGAGTATCCTGACAAAGATCCTGATGACAACTTTGATAACGAAGAAGGATTTGATTCGGATGACCTCAGCCTGGAAGATTACATCCAGGAAGATGACTATAAAGACTACGGAAATGGCTATGACTACGGCGACGATGACGAGGACCGCAAGGAAATGCCCGTTGCCATTCAGCATTCCTTTTACGAACAGCTTCAAGAACAGCTGGATCTGCTGGCTCTCGATGACAAACACTTTTTGATTGGTCAGCAGATCATAGGCAGCCTCGATGACGATGGCTACCTCCGGCGCCCCATCATCAACCTCGTGGACGACCTGGCTTTCGGGCAAAACGTCATGACCGACGAACAGGAGGTACTTGAGATGCTTAAGGTCATACAGGATTTTGAACCTGCCGGCATAGGTGCCAGAGATCTGCAGGAATGTCTTTTGATCCAGCTACAGAAAAAGGACCCTAACAGCCCAACCATCAAGCTGGCCATCAGGGTTGTCGCAGATTATCTGGAAGAATTTACCAAAAAACATTACGACAAGCTGGAAAAATCACTGGGTGTTTCATCCGAAGATTTAAAAAACGTCGTCAATGAAATACTAAAACTAAACCCCAAACCCGGAGATTCTGGCGCGGTAGCGGGCAAACAGCTCCACATCATCCCCGATTTCCATATCAGCAACAACGACGGCACACTGCATTTGACACTCAACGGACGTAATGCACCCGAGCTTCGAATCAGCCGTGATTACCAGCACATGTTTGAACATTATGAAAAGTCTGATCAAAAGGACAAAAAAATGAAAGAAGCTGTGCAGTTCGTCAAACAGAAACTCGATTCGGCCAAATGGTTCATAGATGCCATTAAGCAGCGGCAGCAGACCCTGCTCAAAACGATGAATGCAATCATGGAATATCAGTATGAGTATTTTCTGACAGGTGATGACCGCAAATTAAAGCCGATGATATTAAAAGATATCGCCGACAAAATTGACATGGATATATCCACCGTCTCCCGTGTGGCAAATTCAAAATATGTGCAGACCGAATTCGGCACATTCCTGTTGAAGTCCTTTTTCTCAGAGGCCATACAAACAGATTCTGGAGAGGAAGTATCCAACAAAGAGGTCAAGAAAATATTGGAAGAATGTATTGCCAAGGAAAATAAACGCAAACCTTTGGCAGACGAAAAATTAACTGAGATCCTCAAGGAAAAAGGCTATAACATTGCCCGACGTACCGTGGCCAAATACCGCGAAGCACTCAACATTCCTGTGGCAAGATTACGAAAAGAGCTCTAAGAGCTCTTTTTGCTTTTGCGATCTGCCAAATCTGAATTAAGAATAGTATCTTTGTGCTTGAATTAAATAAGCATGAAGGAATGAGCAAAGTAAACGTTGGAGTCGTACAGATGAGCTGTACCGCAAACAAACAGGATAATCTCGAAAAAGCGATCACCAAAGTAAAAGAAGCCGCTGCAAAGGGCGCACAAATTGTATGCCTGCAAGAACTCTTTACCTCTTTATATTTCTGCGATGTCGAAGATTATGACAATTTCGCACTAGCTGAATCTATCCCCGGACCATCGACAGATGCGCTTTCCGCTGTGGCAAAAGAAACAGGAGTCGTTATCATCGCTTCATTATTTGAAAAAAGAACTGAAGGCCTCTACCATAACACCACAGCTGTATTGGATGCCGATGGCTCCTACTTAGGAAAATACCGTAAAATGCACATCCCTGATGATCCCGCATTTTACGAAAAATTCTATTTCACCCCCGGCGATCTGGGATATAAAGTTTTCAAAACAAAATTTGGCCGGATCGGTGTGTTGATCTGCTGGGACCAATGGTACCCCGAAGCCTCCAGAATAACAGCGCTGATGGGTGCAGAAATCCTCTTTTACCCTACTGCGATCGGCTGGGCAACAGACCAGGACGAGGATACAAACCAAGATCAATACAATGCATGGCAGACGATACAACGTTCGCATGCAGTGGCGAATGGTGTACCCGTAGTATCTGTCAACCGTGTAGGCTTTGAGCAGAACGGCGCCATGAAATTCTGGGGCGGAAGCTTTGTCACCAATGCACAGGGCAGAATTCTTTACCTTGCTTCACACGATAAAGAAGAAGTGGAAGTGGTCGAACTGGACCTTAGCGAATCGGATTATTTCAGAAAGCACTGGCCTTTCCTGCGAGACCGCAGAATAGAGACTTATTCGCCAATAACCAAACGTTTTATCGACGAGGATTAATATAAAATCATATAGGCCATTTTTTTGCGTACTTCTAAACCGGAGGAACGGATTAAAATGGCTTTTACTTTTTTAGCATGGAACAAGAAAATACATTCACACAAGCATACTTTGACAACTCGCCCAAGAAACAGGGTTTTTCCTTTCCTCCCGAATGGGCAAAACAGGAAGCCCTGTGGTTGAGCTGGCCACATAAAGAGGAATCGTGGCCCGGAAAAATCGAAACCATATATCATCCTTATTGCGAATTCATCAAGGTAGTGGCCGCAGGACAGAAAGTTCGAATTAACGTGGCCGATGAGGAAATGAAAAGCTTTGCTTTGGCCGCATTGCAGCAAGTCACGTCAGACTTCTCCAATATCGAGTTCTATTTTAATCCGACCAACGATGCCTGGTGCCGCGATCATGGACCTGCTTTCCTCGTCAATGACAGCACCCAACAGAAGGCGGTTGTCGACTGGGGGTATAATGCCTGGGGCGGAAAGTACCCCCCATTTGATCTGGACGACGTGGTCCCTACGCGTATTGCTCAAACATTTAATTACCCGCTGTTTACACCCGATATTGTCATGGAGGGCGGCTCTGTCGAATTCAACGGTGCAGGGACAATCATGACAACAACAGCCTGTCTGCTCAACAAAAATCGCAATCCTCAGCTAAACAAAGAACAGATCGAAACTTACTTAAAAGAGTTTTATGGACAGGAGCAGGTTCTTTGGCTTGGCGACGGTATTGTAGGCGACGATACTGACGGCCATATCGACGATATTACCCGTTTTGTGGATGAGCATACCGTTTTGACTGTGGTCGAAGAAAATCCTGAAGATGAGAACTATGCCATACTTCAGGAAAACCTGCAGACCCTCCGTTCTTTCACATTGTTGAATGGGAATCCGCTCAACATTGTTGAACTGCCCATGCCGTCGCCTGTGATCTATGAAGACACCCGGCTTCCCGCTTCTTATGCCAACTTTTATATTGCCAACGAAGTCGTTGTTGTACCGACCTTCAATGACCGCAATGATCAGCGCGCTTTGGATATCATCCAGAAGTGCTTCCCTACACGAAAAGTCGTCGGCATTAACTCTGTCGATATCATCTGGGGCCTCGGCAGCTTTCATTGCCTGAGTCAGCAGGAACCGGCCATACGTTAAATAAATATCAAGGGCGTCCGAAAAAGATTGGACGCCCTTGTTTTTGTCAGTATCAGGACACCTATTTACCGATTAAACGACAATAACACTCACACCTGCTTTTTCCAGTGATTCCACAAAGCCTGCACTTACTTTATCATCGGTTATTAGCACGTCGATCTTATCAAAACCGCATATCCGGCCAAAACTGCGACGTCCGAACTTAGAAGAATCAGCCAGCACCACCACTTTTTGCGCAGTATCGATCATAATACGGTTCAATTGTGCTTCCTGTGCACTCGAAGTGGATACACCATAGTCCAGATCAATACCGTCCACTCCTAGAAACAATTTACTACAGTAAAAATCCTGCAATAGGTTTTCAGCATACTTACCTGTTACCGAAGTCGATGTTTTGCGAAGCGTCCCGCCCATCTGCATGATCTCAACGGAGGGATACTTAATAAGCTCCATGGCAACATTTAGGGCAGAAGTAACTACAGTAATATTACCTTTGGGCATGATTTGCCTGGCTAGCGATTGCATCGTCGTTCCGGATGCGATAATGATAGAATCATTTTCCTCGATCATTTCGGCTGCCTTCTTCCCTATCCTATTTTTGTCGTCAGAACGGAGTTTTTCTTTCTCGAATACCGTCCTGTCGGTGGTGTACGGATTGTACTGAGTCGCCCCACCGTGGGTACGGAATAGCAAACCGCTTTCCTCCAGCAGGGTAAGGTCTTTGCGGATGGTCACCGAGGATACCCCCAGCTCTTCACAGAGATCCACCACCTGTACAATACCTACTTCTTTTAACTGTTTTAAAATATATTGATGTCGCTCTACATTTGTCATGGTGTATAATAATATGCTAAAGTATCCATTTTGATACGCCTAAATGGGCGCGATGATGCCAGATCAGGAAATATCATCCACACATCCGCTGCAATCCCGTCAGGTACGAGGTTCTGTCACTTCGGTTTACCACCATAGAACCGGCGTTAAAATAATGAAATTATTTAAGTATTTATAACCCGAAAACGTAAAATTAATTTTGACATACAATAACCGATAAAACGGCTCGGACTAAAAGTCAACAGGATCGGGCCAGATGTAACGGTAATTGAGTTCACCGCTAAGCAATTCGCCACTCACCATTTTTTGGAAATCCGCCACCGTTTCAAACTTCACGGGCAGCTCGAAGCCGTACTTTCCAGCGGAAGCTAAGATTACTTCCTTCTTGACCGGGTGCATGGGAGCGACCACATTATAGACAGGATGTTGGAGATCGTTTACCATAGCCAGATCGATCAGACGGATCACATCCTCCAGATGCACGAAATTGGCCACCTGCTCAGCCGTTGTACAGACTCGGTTCGAAAAATACCTGGCGAATATCCGGTTCCGACCAAATAAACCTCCTAGGCGATAAACACAGGTATGTGACAGATTCAGCATCAATTCTTCCGCCACCAACAGCTTCTCTGAGAGCTTGCTCCTTTCATTATACTTTTCGTCAAACCACCCGTCCTGGTCGGGATAAATCCCAACTGAACTTAAAAACACGTGTTTATTCCACCGCAGGTTGCTGAGAAAAGACTGGATATTCAAAAAACGGTTCTGGAGAGTGGCAAGATCATTTTTCTGACTGGCAGGGACACTGTTCAGCACAAAATCAAACTCTCGTGGGATCGCTACGCTATCCCTAAAGTCAGAATGGTCAAAGTTAGCGATAAACGAAAAAATACCATCGTTTTTGAGCCGATGGTATTTTTCCTTGTTCGTCGTGCTCGCCCACACTTCGTGCCCACGGAGCCGCTGCTCCATAGCAAAAGCTGAGGCCAGCCACCCGCAACCTAAAATGAGTATCCGCATACCAGACAAATAATTAATATGCTTTCGCAAACAACACCCGTTTGTTTGAAGGCTTTCCGGTGAAAATACAGATACCTTCTTCTTCCTTCACATCCAAAGGAATACAGCGGATGGTCGCCTTGGTCTCTTCTTTCACCCGCTTCTCAGTTTCGACAGTACCGTCCCAATGGCAAGAAATAAAGCCGCCTTTGCTTTCCAGTACTTCCTTGAATTCTTCGTAAGAATTCACCTCCGTAATGTGGGCATCCCTGTAATCCAGTGCTTTTTGATAGATATTTTCCTGAATAGTTTCCAACAGCCGTTCGATAGTCGCAGCCAGTCCCGCTTGAGCCACAGTCTCCTTGGTCTGTGTATCACGGCGCGCCAGTTCCACAGTTCCATTCTGCATATCCCGGGTTCCGACGGCAACCCGCAACGGCACTCCTTTGAGTTCCCATTCCGCAAATTTAAAGCCCGGACGCTGGGTGTCACGGTCATCGTATTTCACCGAAACATCCTTTCCTTTTAGCTCGGCGGTCAGCTGATGTACAAATACATCGATCTGGGCTTTTTCCTCCTCTGTTTTGAAGATCGGAACGATGACCACCTGAACTGGTGCTAATTTTGGAGGCAGCACCAGCCCCTGGTCGTCTGAATGGGCCATAATGAGTGCTCCCATAAGACGCGTCGAGACCCCCCAGGAAGTCGCCCATACATGTTCGAGTTTACCTTCTCTGGATGTAAATTTGACATCAAAAGCCTTGGCAAAATTCTGGCCTAGAAAATGAGATGTTCCGGCCTGTAAGGCTTTACCATCTTGCATCAGCGCTTCGATACAATAGGTATCCAGCGCACCAGCAAAACGCTCGTTTTCGGTTTTGCGCCCACGGACTACAGGCACAGCCAGAATGTTCTCGGCAAATGTGGCGTAGACCTCGAGCATGCGTTCGGTTTCCTCAATCGCTTCCTCCTTAGTGGCGTGTGCAGTGTGTCCTTCCTGCCATAAAAACTCCGCCGTGCGCAGGAAAAGACGCGTACGCATTTCCCAACGAACCACATTTGCCCATTGGTTGACCAAGATTGGCAGATCACGGTACGACTCGATCCAGCCACGGTAAGTATTCCATATGATGGTCTCAGAAGTAGGACGTACGATAAGCTCCTCTTCTAGTTTCGCTTCTTCGTCCACGACAATTTTTCCATTTCCATCGTTTTTCAGCCGATAGTGTGTTACGACAGCACATTCGGTAGCAAAACCTTCCACGTGCGCAGCCTCCTTCGAAAAAAAGGATTTCGGAATGAATAAAGGGAAGTAAGCGTTGCTATGACCTGTCTCTTTAAACCTCTTGTCCAGGATTGCCTGCATTCTTTCCCAGATCGCGTACCCGTATGGCTTGATCACCATGCATCCCCGTACAGCTGAATATTCCGCCAGATCAGCTTTGATCACAAGGTCATTGTACCATTGTGAATAGTCTTCTGCACGACTTGTAATTCCTTTACTCATATAAAATTGATAAAATATTGTAACATTATTACGTTAAATCTCGTCTGTATTCCTATCACGGAAAGCGTTCAATAAAAAATATTTGTATTTTTGATTACTTCGATTAAACCCCGTTGAGAAATTTGCGTCTAAGATAGTAAATAAGGCTGTATAATCGAAAATAACGATTTAGGATATTATGAAAAAAAATAGATTATTTATCGGAGCACTTGCCATGACAGGAGCATTTATGTTAGGTTCCTGCGGTACAAGTAGGCAAATCTATGGCGACGATGTCTATGGCAGTAGTGGACAGGCTAGACAGAAAGTCTACCAAAGTCCAGACTACTATTATACCGATGCGGATCAACAGGGAGGCCAGGCTGGCAGCGGATATTATGATGATGAATATTCAGATCAGGAGTATAACGATGATTCGTACGAAGATCTTGAATATGCCAATCGTATCAACCGCTTCTACTATGCGACACCGGGCATGACATACTTTGATCCATTCTTCGACCCTTGGTATGGCTATGGTCTTGGAGGCTGGTATGGTTATGGGCCATCCTTTGGTTTAGGCTGGGGATGGAATTCCGGCTGGGGCTCGTCCTGGTCCATTGGCTTTGGCTGGGGCTGGGGGGCTGGTTGGGGATCACCTTGGTACGGCTATAGACCTTGGGGGGGCTGGTACGGTGGTTACTGGGGTTCTGGCTGGTATGGCAACGGCTATTGGGGCGGCAGCTACTGGGGCGTATCCAGACCAAGATATGCATCTATCCGGTCGTCCTATAGAGACAGTTATAATGTCCGCACCTCATCGGCAAGAACCCGTACCTCAGGAAGTTATGACCGCACTGGTGTAGCGCGTGATTCCAGAGGACGTATTACTTCAGTAACAGGTGCACGGACCCGCACCTCCAACGGTTCGGTGACACGTGGCGGTTCTTATGACAGAAGCAGCGCACGTACAAGAACATCAGATGGTACAATAAGTAGAGGTTACAACGAAGGTAGCCGCAGCAGGACCTATGACAGATCCAATGGCGCTTACCCAAGCACAAGAAGCTCCATCGGAACTTCAAGGACCCGTACTGGTTCCGATGCTTATCGTCCAACAAGCCGGTCCATGGAGACAAGGACACGTTCGAGTTATCCAAACTCCACTTCGCGGCCATCCTATACGCCGCCAACCAGAAGCTATGATGCTGGACCAACCCGTTCCTCAGGCGGATTTTCCGGTGGCGGCAGCAGCAGATCGAGTGGCGGTTTCTCCGGTGGGGGCAGTACAAGGTCAAGCGGCGGACGTACACGCTAAGAACAAAAATGACTTACAGTAGCATACATGACAATGTGTGCTACTGCTTATTATAGACGATATTTTAGCTTATGACAATCAGAAAATTACTTTTTGGAACTGCATTTTTAATGGGCGCAGCAGGAACAGCCCAAGCACAATATACGAAAGATGTACTCTTATTTTCCCAAGGGGATAATGGCGGTACCGCTCGTTTTAAGGCGATGGGAAACGCATCGACCGCATTGGGAGGCGATATTAGTTCAATCACCAGTAACCCCGCTGGCCTAGGATACTTTAACCAGTCGGACATTTCAGTCACTGGCCGCTACCTAAATAACAAAAACAAAACAGAATACTTCGGTCAAAATTCGAACAGCAGCAAAAATAATTTTAACTTAGACAATGCCGGGATCGTTTTCCACTTGCCCACCTACCGGAATGGGGGCAACCTGGACAAAGGCTGGCTGAATTTTAATGTCGGTATCGCTTATAACCGGAATTATGTATACAACAACCTGCTGGAATATCGGGGTGTCAATAATACGAGCTCAATCACGGATGCATACTCCGATCGCCTATCCAGTCCGGATGGTATGCGTGGCTGGGGGCAGGAAGTATATAATAATTCCTTGCTTTTCGACGTGGATCCAAATAATGCAGGGCAGTATAGACCCATTTCTGTCGGAGGTCTGTATGATGGTAAACAGGGTTTTGACCAAGTAAACTCCATACTGGAAAAAGGAAGTAAGTCCGAGTCCGTATTATCCTTTGGCGCAAACTATAGCAATAAATTGTACCTGGGAGCCGCTCTTGGTTTTACGGCTTTTACCTATGACAATTCAAGCTGGTACACCGAATACGGACAGACGATGACTGCTGAACAGCTGAAAAAGGTCAACCCCAACTCTGACTTCTTAGACCCTAAAAATACCAACAAATATAAAATGCTCGGCGTGGACTATGAGCTATTTGATGATTACGTTCAGGCCAGTGACGGTACCGGAATAGACTTCAAATTGGGTATGATCTACAAGTTTACACCGACGTTTAGCATGGGATTCACGGCCAAAACACCAACCTTCATGAGTATCCGCGATGAATCTTACAGCAACTCCGAATTCCGTTACTTTAATAAAAATGAAAATACATCGTTCAAGGAGTATCGGACCAGTGATGACGCTGGATATAGCTATCTTGAGTATAACATGAATACGCCTTACCGACTTTCTTTGGGTGCAAGTCAGCTGTTCTCCAGAGGATTGCTCACCGCCGATGTCGAATGGGTTGACTATGGTGCTATGCGCTTCCGAGACGCCGGAACGAGCAATAAAGCACTGGAAACAGCTATGAACCAGAATATCAAAGAGAACTACCAAGGCGCTTTTAATGCGCGCATCGGTGGCGAAATTCTGTTTGACAATGTGTTCAGTGGACGGGCCGGTTTTAATTATAGCGGCAATCCTTACAAAAATGCGGATTACACCAACTATACCGCTTCGCTGGGAATCGGCGCAAAACTGGGCCGCGGGATGTATATTGATCTGACGGGCGCTTATAATGCAGTCAATTACAAAGAAAACCCTTATCTTATCGCCGAAGATTATTGGAATACGGCCAGCCCTGCTGCAGATATCAAAAATCAACGTACCAATATTGTCCTGACAATTGGTTCGAAATTTTAAAACAGATTTAAAGAAAAACGTCCAGCATGTCTGGGCGTTTTTCTTTAAATCTGTTTTTTTAGCGGCATTATTCTAAAAGCTTTTAGTAAATTTGTCGCCTTGGTTGAATTTCACATGGCGAATCAGATAATTTCAAAAGCATTCAATGCGCTGTTTACCTATCCCATCTGGCGGATTGAAGTCGATGCTACCCATAGATTGATCGCTATAGAGACGCGAAACCCCGATGATACGTTTCCATATTTTAACGTCATTACCTTTGAGGGGGATCAGGTACTTCGGGACTTCCGAGGTATCAGCAAAGAATGGGTACTCGCTGGAATCCAATGCCAAAAACTAGTATTAAAAAAGATCTCTAGCCATTCACCTTCCGATGCCGGAATACAGGTCGTCGATTGTTACGATCCGACGCAGCAGGAAACCTGGTTTAACTATATTTTTCTTGGCATGGCCGACCAAAGGATTATTCTCCGGCCCAAAATGATTGAAGATGGTCTGCAACAGTTTTTGAACCTGAATACGATGACCATGGAAGCAAAAAACGACCGCAGCGTTAAACCATTTGACTCATCTATAGTCTATCCTGTAATCTACAACGGTAAAATACCTCAATTTTTAGCAGATTTCACCATGGATGATGAAGTCTGGATAAATGTATTGAATGATTATTTTATTTGGGCTTTCTATGAAAAAACTAATAACAATCACTTTCAGATCCGGATAGTACGGTCCACAAAAGATGAGCTGCTTGAGTCCGCAGTTGTCGTATCACAGCTATCTTTAAAATTTTTCAGCATCTATTTTCTGGTAGGCAAACAAATATTCCTTTTGACAGACAATAAACGGGAGTTTGTTTCGTATTTAGTATAATTGCAAAATATATGAAAGTTTTATTCGAATTAAATACATATAAAAAGATAGCTATGCTATCGATGACTATGCTCGCTTTTCAGCATCTTGAAGCGAAAAATTTCAGGTTTCCATCTTTGACAGCAGCACCCGATTCCATTGGAACTGACGTCATCAATGGTGAAGAATACGTCCTGTTTAAAATAGAAAAAGGCGACAATTATTACCAGTTGAGCAAAAGGTACAGGACTACCGTCAGCCAGCTCACAAAGATCAACGGTAACGGTACATTGAGCATTGGCCAGATTGTCAAAGTACCGACAGGACGAAAGCCAGCTCCCGCCCGTAGCAAATCTCCAATGGACAATATCCCCCTTAATCCGCGTAATCCGCAGCAGGGTTTTACAGAATATATTGTCGGTGAGAAGGAAACGCTTTATGCTATTTCCAAAAGATTTAGCATTAGCGTGGAGGACATCAAAAAAGCCAACAATCTCAAGAATAATATTATCAGCGGCGGAATGAAATTGATGATTCCAAACGAACCGTTGCCACCCGAAAGACCCAAACTCGTGGAACCCAAAGGAATAGAGGTGGTCACACCAGATTCTACCGGTGAAGATGATAAAGAAGAAAATCAGATTACCACCAACCGCTATGGCATACGCGAAAAGTCAGAGCGCGGAATCGGTGTATGGATTGAAGGTTTGTCATCTCAGGGCACAAGCAACCTAGCTTTACACAAAAGCGCTCCCGTGGGTACCATCCTGAAAATTACCAATCCGATGACCAAAAGTGTTACGTATGCTAAAGTAGTCGGAAAATTTAACGATAACGCCGAAAACCAAAACGCCATCGTCGTGTTATCCAAATCGGCAGCCGCAAGCATTGGGGCCCTGGACAAACGTTTTCAGGTAGAAATTGCTTATGGGCTACCCTTAGAAAATTAACTCAAATACTTAAACTAGCGCATACAGCAAAATAAGAATGGATAACAAACCGTATGTCATCGGGATTGCCGGAAGCAGTGGCTCGGGAAAAACATTTTTCTTAAATAGTTTTCTGAAGCACTTCAAAAAAGACCAGGTGACGTTGATTTCCCAGGACGATTATTATATTCCTGCAAATACAAAGACCCAAGAAGAGAACAAACTCTACAATTTTGATATTCCAACGTCAATAGACCGCGATGCCTTTTATAGAGACATCAAAGCGCTCTTTGACGGTGAGACAATATATAAAGAGGAATATACGTTTAATAATCCTGCACTCACCCCTAAGATACTGGAAATAAAGCCAGCCCCCATCCTGATTATTGAGGGACTGTTTATTTTTTATTATACAGAGATCAACGATCTGATTGACCACAAAATATTTTTAAGCGCCGATCAAGATATCGCCCTTCGAAGACGCCTGCACCGGGATCTGGTTGAACGCGGTTATTTTGAAGAGGATGTGATGTATAAGTGGGTGAATCATGTGCTTCCCTCCTACAACGAATATTTATTGCCGTATCAGGATTCCTGCGATCAAGTCATCTTTAATAACACAGATGAGCCTGAGCCTATCTGGGAGATCACGAACCAGATATCGGAAGAACTGAAATCGAAACTCCATATGGCATAACAGCAATCCATAGGGCTTGTTTTAAGGATAAGCCCTGTGGATTTAAAAGCGCTGATTTATTGACATCAAGATTTTAAATTCTTATCTTTGCGCCACGAAACAAATCCATCATAATGAACCATCCTGTAAAGATTAAAAATGCTTTGGTTTCAGTCTATTATAAAGACGGCCTCGCTCCTTTAGTTGAATTATTAAACAAATACGGTGTCACATTCTATTCTACTGGTGGGACAGAGACCTTTATCAAAGATTTAGGTATAAATGTTGTCCCTGTCGAAGACTTGACAAGCTATCCTTCGATTTTAGGAGGTCGTGTTAAGACCCTGCATCCCAAAGTATTTGGCGGAATCTTGGCACGTCGCCCGCTGGAGTCAGATCAGCAGCAGCTAGCTCAATATGAGATACCCGAAATCGACCTGGTTATTGTGGATTTGTATCCATTCGAAGAAACCGTAGCTTCAGGCGCACCAGAACAAGATATTATTGAAAAAATCGATATCGGAGGTATTTCGTTGATCCGTGCTGCCGCAAAGAATTTCAACGATGTCGTTATTATCTCTTCCAAAAATGATTATAAGGAACTGGAAGATATTTTGGCAAGCCAAGATGGAACTACTTCTTTGGAACAGCGTAAAGAATTTGCAAAACGGGCGTTCAACACCTCCTCTCATTATGACACAGCAATTTTCAATTATTTTAATCAGGACAATCCACTAGACGTATTCAAACAGTCAGAGCAGAAAGCCCAGGTCTTAAGATATGGCGAAAACCCGCATCAGAAAGGGGTCTTCTTTGGCGATCTGGACAAGATGTTTGACAAACTAAATGGCAAAGAACTCTCCTACAATAATCTTGTTGACGTAGATGCCGCAGTAGCTTTGATCGATGAGTTCGAAGCGCCTACCTTCGCTATTTTGAAACATACTAATGCTTGTGGTGTCGCCTCCCGGCCGACAATTAAACAGGCCTGGATAGACGCTCTGGCTTGTGATCCGGTGTCCGCATTTGGTGGCGTTCTTATTACCAACGGACAGGTGGACAAAGAGACAGCAGAAGAAATCAATAAATTATTTTTTGAAGTATTGATCGCACCATCTTACACAGAGGAAGCGATTGCTATACTGACTGCAAAGAAAAACAGAATAATCCTCGTCCGTAAAGATGTCAAGTTACCGGCACAGCAGTTCAAAACGTTATTGAATGGTGTCATTTTGCAGGATAAAGACCATACCGTAGAAGGCCCAGAACAAATGGTAGCCGTAACGACAATCAAACCTACAGCTGAACAACTTGAGGACCTGTATTTTGCCAATAAAATTGTCAAACACACCAAATCCAATACGATCGTTTTTGCCAAAAACGGTACTTTGCTAGCCTCGGGAGTAGGGCAGACATCCCGTGTTGATGCTCTTAAACAAGCTATTGAAAAGGCTGTTTCTTTTGGATTTGACCTTAAAGGCTGTTCTATGGCATCAGATGCTTTCTTCCCTTTCCCAGATTGTGTTGAAATCGCTTCTGAGGCAGGTATCGCTGCGGTATTGCAGCCCGGAGGTTCCATCAAAGATCAATTGTCCATTGATATGGCCAACGAAAAGGGTATTGCGATGGTTACCACAGGAGTCAGACATTTTAAACATTAAGACACATTAAATCACACTAAAAAAGAGCTACTGATTGGACTATTAAGTAGCTCTTTTCGTTTCTGAATATATTATTCTATATTGTTCCGAAGCACTCTCAGCCGATCCCAATAGCAGTTGCTATTGATGAAAAGCTAAAGGTTTACTTTTCTGATTTTGCAACCAATTTTTCCACCTTATACCGTTCTATTTCCTCGGAAAGCTTTCGCATGGCATAAGCCACAATCGCAACATCATCAAGCCAGCCGCCAACCGCAATAAAATCTGGAATAGCGTCCACAGGGGAGATCACATATAGAATCGTCCCAATAATAATGGACAAATTCCAGCTATTCATTTTATATTTACCGCTGAGTACATCTTTGCACATGGCAATCAGCAATTTAAAATCTCCCACGTAACTTCCCAGATTTTTTGCCTTTGATTCGGCCTGTAGCAATTCTGTTTCGGTTATCTTCCGATGTCTAAACTGCTCAAACAGTCCTTTGGCCATCTTTTTCATTCTGCTGTTCATAACTCAAAATTATCATATTTTTTTAAATAGCAAAGCCCGTGCCCTAATCACGACAATACCGTTTCAATCAACATGGTCCCATTAAACTCCCCTCAACTCCCCCCAAGTCCCTTAAAGCCCGTACAGTATCCGAGAACGGTTGGGGAACGATTCGGAACAGCGCCGTATCATCTCTGCAGTATCATCGGCCCTCCTCCGGCACTTCCTGTACCGTTCGCTGGCGGCGCTTCGGTACAATGACGAATCCACGTCAAAGGATAGTCGGAGTTATGCCAAACCTGTACCGCAGCAGTCCCAAAGCAATCTCGAAGGCCGCCCGAAGGTTTCCCGAAGCAACACCGAAGTCAGGTCAGACAGAGTTTAAGCTTTTGGCTACGAACAGTCTGTAACGCAGTTCGATAGGCTACGAGTGGATAGCGACACGCTCCGATATATACGAAGCCGAATCTGGTTGGCACAATTTTATTATTTTTGCATTTTGTTGTAGCAAAGTGTTACTTACCTCCGTATAATAGACAACACAAACGCAATGTGTTCATCGATTAACAAAAGTTTAATATTACACGATTATGAAAAACTATAGATTATTTAATTTTATTGCAATCGCAGTCGCAACATTCCTGCTATCCAGCTGTCTGAAAGATGATGATAATGATCAGTACATTCCAACTGGCGTATTCACCATGGTGAATGGCTATAGTGATGCCAACGCGGTTATCTATTATGCAGATGGGGGGTATATTCAACAACCTTACTATCCCTTAAATTTCAAAAGTTACAACCAAGTATTCCTATTTACCGGAACACGAAGAATCTCCATTTCATCGGAATATAACAACGTTTTGCTGGATACGACAATAACGATCAAGGACAGCACGCTGTACACGTCATTTGTGTACGGAAACAAAGCAAAACCAGCTCAGGTAATCACGACAGACCGTGTCAATAAAGATATAAAAAATACCGAGTCAGGCGTACGATTCTTCAACCTTGCGGAAGGCACTGATCAGGTAACCCTGCAAATAGGTGACCAAGCATCACCAGCGGAATGGTCCAATAGATCCAAAGAAACGCAGACTTCTGCAACTGCCCATCAAGGATTCATCGCACAAAAAAGCGGTACCTATACGCTGACGGTCAAAGATAAAACAGGTAAAAGCATTGCTACTCGAAAAGATGTGAAATTGATGGAAAATCACTACTATACATTAATTCTGATTGGTAAGGCGAACGATCAGAAAACACCGCTATACATTGGTGTGGTGTCCCCAGGAGCGAATTAAAGATCCCATTTTCTATATACTAAAAGACCATCCCGATATGAGGATGGTCTTTCTATTTATACGTCGTACATTTTTTGCTAATCGATTACAAGGAGTATTATGGCGTTTCCTTAGCTGGCACTTTCGAAACCACGTAAATATCCTCATTGTCCTTTTTCATTTTGTATTTCTCACGGGCAATACGTTGCACTTCCTGAGGATTTGACCGGATATCATTAATGGTTTTAATAATAGCTGCGTTTTCCTTTAAATAAAAGGATCGCTCACTTTCTAGATTCGCTTTTTGTTTTTGATAGCTGTATTGCGTGGCAAAATCATTCCGGTCAAAGAACAACATCCAGACCAAAAAGGCCAACGTGGCTATCAAATACTTATTTCTTATTAAAGACCATAATCGTTGCATAGGACAAAAATACTATTTAGCTTTTATACTCACGATATTTTCTTCCAAAGTTAAACATCTTTAATAAAGATATGGAATAACGACATCAATTTCATCATATCATTAGATAATATTATCTTTAACTGTTCAAAACATCATTCCGCTGAACGTCCGTGCGCTGGGACACAGATAAACTGTTAGGGCCTGAAGATGTTGAACAAAAAACCCACTTACATATGAAATACTATCTTATTGCTGGCGAAACTTCAGGTGACCTTCATGGTGCCAACTTAATCAAAGCGTTGAAGGCTGAAGATCCGCACGCCACATTTCGCATTGTTGGCGGCGACCTGATGCAGGAAGCAAGCGGCGAAAAAGCATTGATACACACCGCCGAAATGGCTTTTATGGGTTTTGTTGAAGTATTGAAAAATCTTGGCAAAATCGCGAAAAACCTCAAAAGGGTCAAAAACGATCTGCTGCAGGAAAAGCCTGACACGGTTATATTGATCGACTTTCCGGGCTTCAATCTGAAGATTGCGGACTTTGCGAAAAAACATGGTATCAAGACCTGTTATTATATTTCTCCGAAAGTTTGGGCGTGGAACCAAAGCCGTGTAAAAAAAATCAAGAGGGTGGTCGATCACATGTTCTGCATATTACCCTTCGAAGTGGATTTCTATAATAAGTGGCGTATGCACGTGGATTATATTGGTAATCCGCTCCTTGATGCCGTAGCCAGCTATCGCTTCAATCCTGCTTTTAGGCAACTGAATGGCTTTGGAGACAAGCCAATCATTGCCCTATTGCCCGGCAGCCGTGAAATGGAGATTTCCAGGCTGCTACCCATTATGGCCGAGCTGCCTTACTTCTTTCCCGTCCACCAGTTTGTAATCGCTGGTGCACCAAATTTCGAGGAAGCTTATTATAAGCAATTTTTAAGAGGAATCGATATTCCTGTGGTTTTCAACCAAACGTATGATATTCTCAACAACGCTGAGGCCGCAGTAGTAACCAGTGGTACGGCCACGCTAGAAACCGGGATATTGAAAGTGCCCCAAGTAGTGGTATATAAAGCAAATGCACTTTCAGTACGTATAGCTAAACTCGTTATTAAAGTCAAATTCATCTCTCTGGTCAATCTGATCAATAACTTTTTGTCCGTCCGAGAACTTATACAGGAGGACTGCACGGCTTTTGACATTGCACATGAGCTAGGAGAACTGATCAACAATAAAGCGCACCGCGCAAGTGTCATGGAAAACTACGATATCCTCGCTGAGAAACTAGGTTCACCGGGAGCTTCAGAACGGGCTGCGAAATTAATTGTAAAATATTTAGTCAATAATTAAACCCTTTGGCACCTCAATTGTCAAAGTATTAAATAGTTACAAATAAGAACATAGTTATGAAACTGAACTTTGTTTTAGGTTTTCTTTTTCTTGTCTCCTTTACTTTTGTATGTAAAGCACAGGAAACACAGCATTTTTCCAAGCTCGAAATCGGAAAAAAAGCCAAAAAAAATATTGACAGCAGGGATTCCACTGCAATCATCCATATCGACACACTGATTATGAAGGATAAGGCGACGTTGTCATTTTACGGAAAGAAAGATGTAAAGCTCATCGTCGATTATGCAGAAATTGGTGACAAAGCCACACTATATGGCTCTGACGGTAAAAACAACGGCAGTAATTTTGACATAAAAGCTAATTTCCAGAAACTGGGCTCTTTATATATTATTGCTAAAGGGGATGATGCTTTCAATGGTACCAAGACTTTCCCAAACGGGAATGGCGGAAAAGTCAAGATAACATTAATGGAAGGCAGCCTGAAGCCGCAAACGACAGATAAAAAAGCTACAAATTATATTTACGCTGATGTTGTCGCTGGAGGAAGAGCCGTCAATGCGAACACCGATTTAAGAAATATTTACGATCGCATCAAAACAGCTCCGACAGGACTGAGAGGATTGCCACAGGGTCAGATCTACTCTGGCAGTGCGGGTAATGAGGGTTCTTTTGAGCTGATTTCGACACACACAGATAATTAATAAAACGCTGCACAGGACTGGAAAGTTGGTGCAGCGTTCTTTTTATACGGTCAACGGCATCCTCTTTCCTTGAGCGCATATGCGAGTACCAGCCTGGTCATGCGATCGTATCTCGCCAAGCCCTCTTTTTGATTATTATGGGTTAGGTATTGGTTGTAAAAGATTCCCATAAGGGTGTTGAACCACCCTGTATAATGAATCCAAAAAAGGCGTTCCGCTTCGATGTCTCCCCGGACTGGCTCACTTAATCGCCGCCGATACTCTTTCGCAAGTACGGGGTACATCGCTCCCAATTCCCGGAGCATATATAAAGTTGTTTGCAGGTAAGCGGAATAACGGTAAAAAGCCTGCGGATGATGCTGCAGCCGTACAAATGCAATAAAGTTTGCTTCATCTTCAAACCCGACCCCCTGCTGGTGCGCAAGTTCATGCACAAAAGTAAAGGGGAAAGATAGTACCGGCATGGCATAATTGACCTGTGCTTCATGCGTAAATGGATTAAAATATCCAGAGACACCAAAATACGAAACCAGGGTACTATTCAAAGGCAATTTGGCATGCACTTGGCTGACCGATAAAAAAGATGCAAAGGTCGTATCATTTTTGACCCATTCGGTCAGGTCCTTTTGTATTCTGGTCCTCTGATTTTCCCATTTCGCAGGACTGACCTGCTGTCTAAGCATGTTTGTGCTATCCAGATATTCATCGAGCACGACGAGATAATCTGCCAGCTTTAAACTGTCTACCTGCAAGGATGCATTTATGCTGATAGGCCTTCGGTAGTAGTTAAGTCCCCAAGACAGATAAAAGAAAGCATATAGGCCCAGCAATACATTAACGGCAGAGAAAAACGCGCGCACAGCATCCGGCCACTGTCTCAACCATAAATTTCGGAGCATTCGGACTGTGAGGTAACTCAGCACGACAACCACAGCAGCATAGAGGAGATCCCCCATACTAAATGGCATATACCCAAGGAAATACTTGGGTATATACCCGTAGTACCGGTAAAAATTGCGGGCGTAATTAAGCTCAATCCAGGAGCTATCACGCTGGATCAGTGACAACAGGCCTATGAGCACTAGTAATAATACACATACGATCCCTGCTATTTTATTGCACTTTGCCATAGCTCATCAGGCTTCATTTTCGAAATATAACTTGTAGTAGTTCATCCCTTTCTCTTCATCAAATCCTTTTTCGAGATATTCGCGTTTTCCATGCACATAAATATGGAAATTTTTATCCAGTTTCAGCACGGATTTATAGGAGGCTTCCATCTTTTTGACCGCTTTGTCAGCAATTTCGAAGCTAGCCTGAAAAGGCGATTCAAATTCATCTTCAAAACCAGACCTAAAATCCTGAAACAAGGCGATTGCCTGTGGATTACCCAATACTTCTTCCTCAAATTCCTCCTGAACAAAGGTTTCCTTTTCCTTGAAATAATTCATCGATTTATTCATCAGATCAATTTTGTCAGCTTTTTCAAGTTCAAAGGTTTCGTCCAGCTTCTCCTCAACGAAATTTTTATAGACTTTCAGGTAATTGCCGGTCTGGTTAAAATTATCGTTGCGTACACGTAGCTGCAGGAATTCGTCCTTCCAATACACCGCTTCCTGCTGTCTGTTGGTCTGGTCAAGCACAAGAACCTTGTACCCCTCCTCCTCCTCTGCATTGATGATAATACAGCCTTTGTCCAGCTTATTGATATTGATAGCCTCCTGTTCGTACTCAAGCATAAAAGCGCCCTGCTCAGGATATACCTTCAGGTAAGTTTCTTTGTTTTCGGACTTAAATATCCCGATTGCATCATGTTCTTCACCTTCTATCTGTATATTCTTCAAGGCAACCACATATACCTCTCCGGCTTTAATTTTAGGATGATTGGAGACTTCATAGAGATGTTTGGAAATCTGCTGGGACAAATCATGAAACGGAAGCAGTTGATTAAAGTACTGACGAACAAAATAAAAGACCTCATTCAGTTCCAGCTCGCCATTGGGGTGATATAAGCGGTATACCTCATTGACCTTTGCAAAAGGGCTCATAAAGTACTGTATGAGCAGACCGGGCAATATTTCATCGCCCTCAAGCGATACGGGAGCATCCGACAGAATGTAAAATTCATCGTGTGCTTTGTTACCTACCCTGTGTATGGATAAAGCTTCAAACGTTGCTTCCTGGTGAAAAAACATATTTCTATTTTATAAATTGTACAAGTTTATTGCGATGTTAAATGTCTGACAGTGGGCGTCCACGATGTCTTTGATCTGCGGGGAGTACCCTCCTCCCATGCTGATCTGAACAGGAATACCAAACCGTTGGCAGGTACCCAACACCAATTCGTCCCGACGGCTACAGGTCTCTGGTTTCAAATTCAGTCTACCCAGCTTATCGGTGGCGAGGATATCGACGCCGGCTTGATAAAATACAAAATCCGGCGCAAAATCCAAGAATAAAGCGGTAAGATTGTCGTCCAGGATCCGGAGATACTCCACATCGGTAACAGTTTCGGCAAGTCCGATATCCAAATGTGACTTTTGCTTAATAAAGGGATAATTTTTCTCCCCATGCATGGAAAAAGTGTAAACCTCCTGTCGGCCGGCAAAGATATCCGCGGTGCCATTCCCCTGATGCACATCCAGATCGATAATCAGGATACGCGTAGCCAGCTTGTGCTGCAGCAGATATCCTGCAGCTGTAGCCTGATCGTTCATTAAACAGAACCCCTCACCGAAATCATATCCGGCGTGGTGCGTTCCGCCAGCGACCGAAAAAGCGACCCCATATTCGATTGCATATCGGGCAGCTTGAATAGTTCCGTCCAGAATATAACGCTCTCTATCTACTAGGCTCTGACTTAAAGGGAACCCGATACGACGCACCATCTTGGCGTCCAGCGTCAGATCAAAAAGGCTCCTGACATAATCAGGATCATGTACCAAGCAGCAGGTTTCGAAACTGGCCAGTGCCGGACTGAAAAAATTCTCTTCAACGGCCAGTCCCTGATATTTCAACTGCAAGGGGATCAGCTCGTATTTCAGCATCGGAAATCGGTGCCCCTCCCTGACTGGGTGAACAAATTCTGAACGAAAAGCAATCTTGAGCACGTTAACTATTTTTTATTTCATGCGAAGATAAGAAAACTATAGGAATGCTTACGCCTGCTGATGGGATTCGTCAGACCTGCATCGGCAAGGATTTCCGCACAAATTATCAAATAATATCCAGCCAATCTTTTGGAGTTGTATTGGAAAAAGGCCATCTTTGGGTAAGAGCTCGTCCTGGTATGGATACGACTTAAAATCTTGGATAGACTTATACATGATCATACATTTTTGTTAAGAGAATACATGGAATCGACGAATTTACCCCAATTATCTGCAATGGAGCAACGTGTACTTGGCTCGTTAATTGAAAAAGCAAAGGTAACCCCTGAGTATTATCCAATGACTGTCAATAGCTTACTGGCGGCTTGTAATCAGAAAACTTCACGTAAACCTGTCGTCCAATATACCGAAGAAGATATTGTCACCACCTTGGATATTCTCAAAAAAAGAGGGTTAATCTCCACAGTCGTCGGTGGCGGATCCAGAGTGACGAAATACAAACACAATTTTGCCATCCAGTTTCCACTGGTGCCCTCCGAAGTAACAATCATCTGTTTATTACTTCTTCGCGGGCCGATGACAGCTGGTGAAATCAACTCAAATTCAGGAAGGTTATATGAATTTGAGTCATTAAACGAAGTCAATGAACAGCTTGAGAAACTTGCTTCGGAAGGTTATCTGAAAGCCCTTCCGAAACAAGCAGGACACAAGGAAGTCCGTTATATTCACCTATTGGGTGAAGTTAATATTGAAGCTTTCGAAAATGCTGGCCCATTGCCTCCATCTGTTGCTGATCAAGCTTTGTTGGAACGTATCGGGCAGCTGGAGCAGGAAGTAGCGGAGCTAAAACAAAAGTTTCAGGAATTATGGGATGAATTACATTAATACATGATTGCTAACCAAACTTCCAAGGCAGGACTATCGAGATCAACCTTATGGTTAATGACCATCGCCACCGGCCTGGTTGTCGCTAATAATTATTACAATCAGCCTCTACTGGCACTCATCGCCAAAGATCTGTCTATAGATGAAGCCATGGTGAGCAATTCGGCCATGCTGACCCAGATTGGATACGCCTGCGGTTTACTGCTCATTGTGCCACTAGGCGATATGTTCAAAAGAAAGAAAATGATTCTGATCGATTTCATGTTCATCATTCTCTCTCTCGCCGGCATGGCGTTGTCTACCTCGATTGTCTCGGTACTGCTTTTTAGCTTTCTGATCGGCTTCACCTCGGTTATACCGCAGGTATTTGTTCCTATGGCCGCAGAACTTGCGCGTAATGACAAACAGGCGTCTGCCATTGGTATGGTGATGTCCGGCTTATTGCTCGGGATTTTGCTGTCGAGGGTCATCAGCGGATTTATCGGTTCGTATTTCGGCTGGCGTGAAATGTACTGGATTGCCACGCTTCTAATGATACTCACGGCCGCAGCAATCGCGGCAAGGCTTCCGGAGGTATTGCCAAACTTCAGCGGTACTTACAAGCAACTGATGCTTTCCGTTTGGAGGTTTGCCCGCACCCAGCCCGTCCTCCAGCTGGCCGCTTTTCGGGGCGCAATGGGCTTCGGTGCATTTTCGGCCTTCTTTACCACGCTGGTCTTCCATATTGAGGGGCCTCCGTTCTATGATGGGCCAGCCACTGCCGGTGCATTTGGTCTTGTCGGTGCCTGCGGGGCGTTGGCAGCGGCTTTTGTCAATCGAATAACGGGTTATATCAGCAAAGCCAAAATCATCTTTTACGCGATATTAATGATGCTGCTGAGCTGGTTGCTGTTTGGATTGTTTGGCCATTATTACGCAGGACTGATTGTGGGTGTTATCCTGATTGACCTAGGCTTACAGTCCATGCACATACTGAATCAAAGTGATTTTTACGCTCTCAATCTAGGTGCAAACAACCGTCTGAATACGGTCTATATGGTGAGCTACTTTATCGGGGGCTCAACGGGCACCTTTTTTGCTGCTCAGGCATGGCAGCACTTTCAATGGCCGGGAGTGGTTGCCGTTGGCAGCAGCTATACCTTACTGGCATTACTTGCACATGTAATATTTGATCATAAATTAAGAAAAAACTGATATGAAATTTGGCCAAGTAGATCATCCCGAAGAAGTGGATTTCACCTTACCACCCACTTCAGCAGACACCTTAAAATTGCTTCAGCATTTTAAGAACGACACGGCTTTTGAAGTTTATGTAGGCTGTGCAAAATGGAACAAACAGGATTTAAAGGGCTTCTATCCAAGGGGTACAAAGGACGAACTGGTCTATTATGCAAACCAATTTAACAGCATCGAACTGAATGCTACGTTCTACAATTCTCCGACGCTGGAACAAGTCGAAATCTGGAAAAAGAAGACACCAGCAGACTTTAAGTTCTTTCCAAAAGTCCCCCAGTCCATCAGCCATTTTAGTAGGTTGCTGAATACGGCTGACAAAGTAAAACTATTTACAGATTCGGTCGTGCGATTTGAGGAGAAGCTTGGCATGGTGTTTTTACAGATGCACGACAACTATGGGCCAAAAGATATGGCACGTCTTCAGTTATTTCTACACGATTGGCCCAAAAACGTACCCTTGGCGCTGGAAGTCCGCAATAAAGAATGGTTTTCCAAGCCCGAAGTGGCCAAGGAGCTATATACCTTATTAGAGGAGACCGGTGTGACCAATGTCCTGGTGGATACGGCCGGACGAAGGGATATGCTCCACATGCGTCTGACGACTCCCATCGCATTTGTTCGCTATGTCGGGGCCAATCACTCTTCCGATTACGAGCGTCTTGACCAATGGATAGAGGTAGTTAAACTATGGCGTGAAAACGGCCTACAAAAATTGTATTTCTTCATTCATCAGAACATAGAAATTGAATCGCCACTACTTGCCGTGCACTTCATCAAGAAGCTTAACGACAGTTTCGGACTCGACCTGAAATACCCCAATAAGGCGGCGGACACCTTGTTTTAACCGATATCGCTTAACGTCCATGCCTCGCTGCAGGCGCGAGCACGGGTTTAAGGAGCGAAATCGTCCATAAAAAAGGCGAATCAGTTGATTCGCCCTTTTTATATTTTATATAGACCCGAGCCTATTTTTTGGCGTATTTAAAGTCCTTGCCGATGAAACGGGCATTACCACCCAATTCTTCTTCGATACGCAGTAACTGATTGTATTTCGCCATACGGTCCGAACGAGATGCTGAACCCGTTTTGATCTGGCCACAATTAAGTGCTACCGCAAGGTCAGCAATGGTAGAATCTTCGGTCTCACCTGAACGGTGGGACATAACTGATGTATAACCTGAGTTTTGCGCTAAAGTCACAGCATTGATGGTTTCTGTCAATGAACCAATCTGATTTACTTTAACCAAGATGGAATTAGCAGTGTCCGTATCAATACCTTGCTGCAGACGTTTGGTATTTGTAACGAAAAGATCATCACCTACCAACTGTACACGGTCACCGATTTTGTCGGTCAACGTTTTCCAGCCAGCCCAGTCATCTTCTGCCATACCATCTTCGATGGAGATAATAGGATATTTAGCTGTTAGTTCAGCCAGATAGCTAGCTTGCTCTTCACTGGAACGTACAGCGCCTTTATCGCCTTCAAATTTCGTGTAATCGTATTTTCCGTCTTTGTAAAATTCAGAAGAAGCGCAGTCTAATGCTAAACAAACATCTTGACCTGGTCTGTAACCTGCAATCTCGATCGCTTTCAATACCGTTTCAATCGCATCTTCAGTACCTTCAAAAGTTGGGGCAAAACCACCTTCGTCACCCACAGCAGTCGAAAGACCTCTATCGTGCAGGATCTTTTTCAAGTTGTGAAATACTTCAGTTCCCCAGCGCAACGCTTCAGAGAAAGAAGGAGCTCCAACAGGCATGATCATAAACTCCTGGAATGCAATCGGCGCATCCGAATGCGAACCGCCATTAATGATATTCATCATTGGGATAGGCAAGGTATTGGCGTTAACTCCGCCGATATAACGGTATAAAGGCTGACGGGATTCTTGTGCAGCTGCCTTAGCAACAGCCAATGATACACCTAGGATAGCATTTGCACCCAAATTTCCTTTATTTTCACTGCCGTCTAAATCAATCATGATTTTATCGATGGCGTTTTGCTCGAAAACATCCACGCCCTCCAAAGCTTTCGCTATTTTGGTATTTACATTTTCAACAGCTTTCAAAACACCTTTACCTAAGTATTTTGATTTGTCGCCATCGCGCAATTCAACTGCTTCGTGAACACCTGTTGAAGCACCTGAAGGAACAGCTGCACGACCAACAAAACCATTTTGTGTAGTAACGTCTACTTCGATTGTAGGGTTACCGCGCGAATCCAAAATCTGGCGCGCATGAACATCGATAATTAAACTCATCTTTTTATTAGACTATAATTTATTTGCTTTACTTAGTGTAAATAAGACACACCCTTATCTACAGTCATATTTCACAACCAAATATAACAAAAAATGTATTTATTCCGCTATTTAATATGAATAAAATATGACAAATTTGAATAATTTGTTTACCCGGAAAACACACAAAAACCCTCCGTTAAAAGGAGGGTTTGGATATCGTATGTGGTATTAATTTTTGATCATTGCAACGAAATCATCAAACAGATAGCGTGAATCATGTGGACCCGGAGAGGACTCGGGGTGGTACTGCACCGAAAATGCTTTTTGTCCTTTGATCCGAATCCCTTCGATCGACTGATCGTTCAGGTTGATATGAGTGACCTCCACATTTTCCGACTTCTGAATATCTTCTGCCACCACACCGAAACCATGATTTTGCGAAGTGATCTCGCAACGGTTGGCGATTATATTCTTAACCGGATGATTGATACCACGGTGTCCATTGTGCAACTTGCTGGTACGGATGCCATTGGCCAAAGCTAAAATCTGATGCCCAAGACAGATCCCGAACATAGGTTTATTCGCTTTCAGAATCGATTTTACAGTTTCGACAGCATAGTCCATCGGCGCAGGGTCACCAGGGCCGTTGGAGATAAAATAACCATCAGGATTCCACTTTTCCATTTCTTCGAATGTGGTTTTCGCAGGAAATACCTTCGTATACACATCGCGCGCTTCAAAATTGCGTAAAATATTTTTCTTAATCCCAAGGTCCAATACAGCTACCCGCAAAGAAGCATTCTCGTTTCCGAAAAAATAAGGCTCCGGAGTAGTGACTTTTGACGACAGTTCCAAGCCGTCCATTGACGGAACTTTTGCCAGTTGATTTTTTAACTCTTCGACATCAAGTGTTTCAGAGGAGATGATCGCATTCATTGCTCCCTTATCGCGGATGTGCCGCACAAGTGAACGTGTATCCACATCAGAAATACCGACTAAATTTTCCTCTTCAAAGTAGCTCTGAATAGACTCATCGGCCATTTTTCGGCTATAATTGATATTGTAGTTTTTGCAGACTAATCCGGCAATCTGGATTTGAGTCGATTCGGTATCCTCCTCATCAATACCATAGTTACCAATATGCGCATTGGTCGTTACCATGATCTGTCCAAAGTAAGATGGATCCGTAAATATCTCCTGATAACCGGTGGTCCCTGTATTAAAACAGATTTCTCCGGTAGTCGTACCTATTTTACCAGCGGCTTTACCGTGATAAACTGTACCATCTTCTAAAACTAAAATTGCAGGCAATTTGCTGTAGTTGGTCATTATCGATGTAATATTATAAAATGTGTATCTCTTCTATCCTGAATCTTAAAGCGTCCTCATGGGATATAAAAAAAGCCCTCAAATGGGCTAACATATCAATTAACAATACCTTATCACGATTGACAAACCGTTTCCTAAGGCACCTACCAATAAAGACTCTACTTTAATTTTCACGGGAGACAAAGTTACGACATATCCCTTAAAAGTGAAAACATTTTTAAAAAATTTTAAAACAGATCTCCCTCTCCTTATGTATATCGCTTAAAATCTCTCACGACCAACAAGATTGTTGCTGGCACCAACAGAAATATCAGGGGATTCGCTGCCCATGCCTGTGCCCACTTTAGCTGAATCATTGCAATAAAAGCTGTTGTCAGACCACATCCTGGGCAGCTGTAGCCACTCAGCATCTTCCAGATACAAGGAATAAGGATATGGATGTCAAAGGACATATGAAGCACAACCGAAACCACAAAATATGCCGCCAAACCGCCATAAATCCAATGCTGACGTAAATATTTTAGGAGTTGACCAATCATTTAATTGTTATTTAGCGGACTTTTGATATACTGCCCATCGCGATCTCTGTATTTACCAACAATGATCATAATCAAATCGACAATGTACCAGATCCCACAACCACCCAATGTCACCAGCTGTAGGATCGCTGTGCCTATCTGCCCCAAATAGAAACGATGCGCACCAAATGCACCCAGAAAAAAACAAAACAGTAATGCTGGCAACCAGCGGTCATCCTGGAGATCGTTGCTCCGTTGCTGGAAAGGCTGATTGGCATAAAAAACAGGCTGTCTAACACCACATAAGGGGCACACCTCGGCCCTGACATTGATAGCCTGACCACATTCGACACAGTATTTTTCGTCTGCTGCTTTCATTTTTTAGATTTGATTAGTTCTTAGTTTGCGAATGAAATTACAAAAAAGAAATCAATATTCCGATATCATAGAAGGTATTTTAAGATCGTACGGCTTTCCCTGTGCCGTTGTCACAACCGGCACATCACTGTGAGCACTACAAAGTTGGCAACAAACAAAAAGACGCTCTACTTAGAGCGTCTTAGATCGTATAGTTAAATCCCTTTTTTCTGAAACTGTCTGCTTTGTACCCTAGAAGAAGCGTTGATATTTTCATCGCTATCAGCGCTATTTCTCAAAGCACAACGTTCTGTCTTGGAGTCAGTCTAGATTTACATCAGGAGTTGATGGCCTTCCAGATCATATCTTTCAGCGGTAGGATATTTTTGCCTGCCACAGAAGAGATAAAGATGTGCGGTATGCCACTGGGCAACTGTTGCTCCATCTCTTTTTCCAGCTCATCGTCGAGCATATCGGACTTGGTGATAGCCAATAACTTGGGTTTATCTGCCAGCTGAGGATTATAGGCTGTCAGCTCGTTGAGCAAAATATCATATTCTTCGGCTATGGTACGATCGGTGTCTGCCGGAACCATAAACAGCAGTACAGAGTTCCGTTCGATATGCCGTAAAAATCGGTAACCCAGTCCCCTGCCTTCCGAAGCCCCTTCGATGATTCCGGGGATATCCGCCATTACAAAAGAACGGTTATCACGATAACTCACCATACCAAGATTGGGAACTAAAGTAGTGAAAGGATAATTTGCAATTTCGGGTTTGGCTGCCGATACAACAGACAATAAGGTAGATTTGCCTGCATTGGGGAAGCCCACCAGTCCGACATCTGCGAGCACCTTAAGCTCCAGGATAATCCACTGTTCTTTTCCCGGAAGTCCGGGCTGTGCAAAACGTGGAGTTTGCTGTGTGGCCGATTTAAAATGCCAGTTGCCCAGTCCTCCTTTTCCACCCGGCACCAGAATTTTGGTCTCGCCATCCTCGGTGATATCAAATAACACCTCGCCTGTTTCCGCATCTTTGGCAATGGTACCCAAAGGAACTTCCAGAATCTCATCCTGCCCTGTGGCGCCAGTGCGTAGTGCACTTCCTCCCGACTCACCATTGGATGCAATGATGTGCTTACGATATTTGAGGTGAAGCAAGGTCCAAAGATTACTGGTCCCTTTTAGGATAATATGTCCGCCACGACCGCCGTCACCGCCATCTGGACCACCTTTAGCTGTGTGCTTGTCACGATGCAAATGAGCCGAACCTGCCCCACCATGTCCCGAACGACAACACACTTTCACATAATCAACGAAATTCGATCCTTGCGCCATTACACTATCTACAGTCTAAAAAATATGATTTCCAATTAATAATTATCGATGATATCGGTCAGGTTTTTGAAGATCGTATCGATATCTCCAATACCATTGACTTTGGATAATTTACCCTGTGCTTCGTAATAGGGTAACACATGGATCGTCTTTGTAAAATACTCATCTATGCGTTTCACCAATTTATCCGCGTCGTCATCCGAACGGCCGGAGATCTCTCTGCGTTTGGCGATACGTGCTTTCAATTCGTCTTCATTTACATCCAGCGCAATTACGACTGAAATTGACGTATTGATACCTTCCAAAAAAGCATCCAATGCCTCAGCTTGAGCAACAGTACGAGGAAAACCGTCAAAAATAAATCCTTTTGCATCGGGATTCTTTTTTACTTCCTCTTCCAGCATTGCTATCGTAATTGAATCTGGCACTAAATTTCCCTCAGCAATAATCTGGCTCACTTGTTGACCAAGTGGCGTCTGACCTTTAATATGTGCTCTAAAAATATCACCTGTTGAAATATGAACCAATTGATATTTTTCAATAAGCTTTGCAGATTGGGTTCCCTTACCTGCACCCGGAGGGCCAAATATTACAAGGTTTAGCATAGTTTTATTTAAGAAATTAAAACGAGTTAAAAAATAAAAGCCTAATCACAGATGATGACTAGGCTTTTCAGTTGTGCGCTCCAAGGGAGTCGAACCCCTAACCTTCTGATCCGTAGTCAGATGCTCTATCCAATTGAGCTAGGAGCGCAGTAAACCATTACGTTTAGAACTCTGTCCCATTTGTTTTGGTGACGCAAATATAGTCAGAATTCGTTTTTTTACAAATTTTTTTTCAAAAAGAGGCAGGCCATTCACCTATCGCCTCTGTTATTAAAAAAGCCAATCCTATCGATTGGCTTCCAGTCGTGCACTCCAAGGGAGTCGAACCCCTAACCTTCTGATCCGTAGTCAGATGCTCTATCCAATTGAGCTAGGAGTGCCTTCATTAAACAGCTAGAAAAAGCTGTTACTGTGCGCTCAAAGGGAGTCGAACCCCTAACCTCCTGATCCGTAGTCAGGTGCTCTATCCAATTAAGCTATGAGCGCTGGGCAACCAAAAATGAACCTGTATGTGTTCCGATTTTGGTGATGCAAATATCGATATATTTATCGATTTAACAAACATTTTTTCTCTTTTTTAAACTTTATGAAACTACATTTCGTTTATCTCACTGATAATATTATATTTAAAATATCAACTTTTTTTTTCAGACACTGACAAATGTTATTATTCATGAGCAAAAGAGAATTAAAACTTAGTAAAATCCGCATCGGAGACATCAGTATCTCTTATTATATCCGCCCCAGCAAATCTTATCCCGCGCCGAGAACCGTTCTCTTTATCCACGGTTTCCCATTTAATAAAAATACCTGGAAGCAACAATTATTGGATCTCGACGAAGAGTATACCGGGATTGCGATCGATGTCAGAGGCCATGGACTTAGCACAAACGGTCATGGTTTCTTTTCCGTTGACGTGTTTGCCAAAGACCTGGTGGAGTTTATTCGAAAACTCGACCTGAATCATGTGGTCTTGTGCGGCATTTCAATGGGGGGATATATTGCCCTGCGGGCATACGAATTGATCGGACAGCAGCTTTCAGGGCTTATTCTATGCGACACCAACTCGTTGGCTGATGACAACAAAGCCAAACAAAAGCGTTTTGACTCCATTCAGGCATTACTCAAATATGGGCGAAGACCATTTGCAATCGGTTTTACGGAGAACGTATTTTATGAGAAAACGATTCGGGAAAACCCGGAGGCCGTGGAATTGATCAAAAGCTGTATCCGCAGAAACGAGCTTGCCAGCATCTGTTCTACACAACTGGCGCTGGCCTCAAGGACAGACACTACGCATTCGCTCAGAACGATTATTATCCCCACATTGGTTATCAAAGGGAAGTACGACAAACTAATGAGCGAAGAACAGACGAATGTCCTCATTGAGAACATTCCTGACGTACGCTTCATGGAATTTGAAGAATCAGGTCATCTACCAAATCTCGAAGAACCTGAAAAGTTCAGTGCTGTATTGAATGAATTTCTCCGCAGCTTACCGTAAGCTCCCCAACGGCAGTCTAGATATAAGGAGGCGATGCACCGATACATTCAAAAAAAGCCACGGCAGTGGCTTAATTTCTTTTTTTCATCGATATTTCATTCCATTTCCGATTAGAACGAAAAATCATCTTTTGAGCGAACATCAGCTTCCTCAGCGAACGCATCGTCAAAATTAGGCTCATAACGTTTTTCGATTACTTCCTGATTAGACTTTATATAATTCACTACGTCCGTCAAACCTTCAGCAAACTTTTCAAAATCTTCTTTATATAAGAAAATCTTATGCTTAATAAACTGGCCATCCTCAAAGCGTTTCTTGCTTTCTGTGATAGTAATGTAGTAATCGTTCGATCGAGTTGCTTTTACATCAAAAAAATAAGTACGCTTGCCTGCTCTCACCTTTTTTGAAAAAACCTCTTCACGCTCTTTGTTTTCAAAATCTCCCATTGGTTGTTATTTAAGTTTAAAGTAATCTTAATCTTTGATAAATATATAATAATTCATTTTAATCCACCAAATAATATTAAAAAAAAAGAGAATAACTCGTAAAATTGATAGATTTGATCAGCCCTGTCCGGATAAAAATTAAACAACAAAGTTTTTTACCGACGAAATCAGTACATTTACCGAAAATATAAGTTGTATTACCTAAAGCGAATATGTACCGTTTATTTGTGTCTCTATCTTTGAGTCATAAATAGTAAAACATTATGGAAAAAGAACCTATCATACCGAACAGCAACAACAGCCGCAACATCGTGGGAGCGATTGTGATCATCATAGGTATATTCTTATTATTGAATAACCTTCACTTAGGAGACTGGTTTCCCAGCTGGCTGTTTGGCTGGCAGATGATCCTGATCATTATTGGCCTGGTCATTGGTATCAACTCTCAATTTCAGAAAAAATCGGCTATCATCCTGCTCATCATTGGCGGAGCCAGCCTTATTTCGAGGATGATGCGGACGGATTTTGGTTCGGTCACGGTCCCGATCATTATTATTTCTCTGGGTATTTATTTTATTATGAGCAAACGGAAGCCACCTGTAATTCCGCCGAGTTACCCGAATCCGCCTCAAGACAATTACGATTGGGACAAGCGCGTCCGTATTCCGGATGAAGGTGCTACAGAGCCAAGAACTGACACATCTGAATCAAAGCCTTTTAATGAACGATATGGATCCAGCCAACAAGCCTCGCCCGACGCGCAGGCTTTTGGCGGCAATAGCAATAGCTCCTTTCATCAATCTTTTGAGGACAACCTCAACCTGAACAGCATCTTTGCCGGACAGAAGAAAGTGATCTATTCGAAGCAATTCAGAGGCGGCAATCTGACCAATGTATTTGGCAGCATTGAGCTGGACCTCACCAAAGCCGACATTCAGCAGCCTATTGTCATTGATACCTTTCAATTATTCGGTAGTGCACGAATTATTATTCCTCCACACTGGACAGTCGTCAGCAATGTTGCTTCTATATTGGGTTCGGTCGATGATCGCCGATTTCAGACGATATATAATCCCGACGCGGACAAAAAGATTTATATCACGGGTACCTGTATATTGGGTAGCCTAACGATCAAAAATGCTTAATACATGAAAAACAAACTCTCTTTCAGTATTAAAGGTCGATTAATAGGTATTATTTGCATATCCGTATTTATCGGATATCTGGCGTTGCAGTATTTGCTCATGCTACGCTCAGGCTTTGACGCACAACTGGCATTTAAAGACGCGCTGATCAATAGCGGGGTGATGATGTTCTGCTGCTATGGTATGTCGTCAGCGCTAAACTTCTATACCCCGCAACCCCGCGAAATATGGAAAGTTCTGATTATTGGTCTGGTCATGGCAGCAATCAGTACCCTATTAAGCCGTTTTTTGATGAGTTACCTGATCCAGTCCAATTTCATCGCATTGCTGGACTTGACATTACCTTATCGGGCGCTGGTCAATTTCCTGATTTTAACCTCTGTTGCCATTATCAATATTGTTTGGAATATCCAGGAGGATAATATTAATAACATGAAGCGGAAGCAAGAGTCCGAAAATCTGCTGCGTGAAGCTGAGTTATACAATTTACGCCAACAGCTGCAACCCCACTTTTTGTTCAACAGCCTAAACTCCATCATTGCGCTAATCGGGTCCAACCCGGACGAGGCGCGTAACATGACATTCCAGCTTTCGGACTTCCTTCGCGGCACGCTGAGGAAAGAAAATAACCAGATCATTTCCCTGGAAGAAGAGCTCGATCATTTGCAACTTTACCTAGATATAGAAAAGGTACGTTTTGGCCACCGTCTCAACACGAGCATATCCTCAGCGGAGGATATATTCAGCTACAGACTACCCGCGATGATCATTCAGCCCCTGGTAGAAAACGCCATAAAACATGGGCTTTATAACGTCACCGATCAAGTCGACATCCAGATCAAGTGCATGGCAAACGAGGGACAACTCCTCATTCAGATCAGCAATCCTTTTGATGTGGAAGAACAATCAAAACCAAAAAAAGGCACCGGATTTGGCCTTTCTAGCATCCAGCGCCGTTTATATCTGCTATACGGAAGAAATGATCTGCTTGATACGCAGGTCCAAGACAATATATTTACCAGTACCTTAAAAATACCTCAATATGATTAAAGTCGTTATTATCGATGATGAACCATTGGCACGCTCAATTATTGCGGGCTACCTTAAAAGCGAAGCTGATATCAGCATTGTAGCAGCATGCGGAGACGGCTTTGAAGGTGTCAAAGCGATTCAGACCCATGAGCCGGATCTAGTTTTCCTGGATGTCCAGATGCCCAAACTGACAGGCTTCGAAATGCTTGAGCTTGTGGACGACCCACCAGCAATTATCTTCACCACTGCTTTTGATGAATATGCTCTAAAAGCGTTTGAAAAGAGTGCCTTGGATTATCTCCTTAAACCTGTTTCCCCCGCCCGTTTCAAAAAAGCGCTGGAGAAGTTCAGATCTAGCTACGCCGCCCCCGAAAAAAAAGTACAGCCTAATTATGAGGTCCTGTCGGCACAGGATGAAACAAAAATAGATCGTATCGTGGTCAAAACGGGCACCCAGATAAAAATTATCCCTATTGATACCGTCAAATACCTTGAATCATACGACGATTATGTGAAGATCCACACAAAAGATGGGATGTATCTAAAGAACAAGACGATGTCATTTTTTGAAAAATCACTGGACCCCAATCAATTCGTCCGCATTCATCGTTCATACATTATCAAGGTAGACCAGCTGGCCAAATTGGAACCGTATGAAAAAGACTCCTATATCGCTGCGTTGATATCCGGAGAGAAGCTTAACATCAGTAAATCGGGATATGCCCGGTTAAAACAATTGATTGGCATTTAAACATTACGTAGATTTGTGCCTATCGATAGTTATGAAACATTTTTTTACAACGATATTGCTAGGCATTACATCTTGTTCATTCGCACAGACAGACCCTGCGGAACAGATCAACAAGGGTATTTATAACAGGTTAGAATTTTTCATTAATTCACAGCTAACAGATTCTGCCTACCATCTGGCCAGCGATTCTTTTAGAAAACAATACAGTCAGTCAAGATTTTCGCAGATGCTGCAGGAGCTCTATCCTTTGGGGCGGATACAAAATTCGGTTATTACCGATTTTAAAAATGATACCGCAACTTACCGTGTAGATTTTGACGACAGATCGTTTGACCTGAAGCTCGCTACAGATTCAACACTTCAGTTTAACTGGTTAACCTGGAGTCCGGTGGAAGTCGATCAAGAAGAGATTGCGGTCGAAAAACCAAAAGAACCAGTAGTGGCTCCCAAAGTGGGCCAAATGGAGAATTTTTTCGTGGACTCGGTGGCACATGCTTACTTACAGCAACAAAACACACAGTCATTAGCCGTTGGTGTCGTGACAGGGGGACAATTGAAAACCTATTTTTATGGAGAAACCATCAAAGGCAGCTCCAGCTTGCCGACTGCCAATACCGTCTACGAAATCGGTTCGTTAAGCAAAGTGTTTACCGCGATCCTCCTCTCCAATTTGGTTGAAGAAGGTATCGTTACCTTGGATCAGCCTATCTCTCTATTTCTACCCGATTCGCTAAAGAAAAATGAGGACCTGGCGAAAATAACTTTTAAAATGCTCGCCAACCATACCTCCGGGTTGCCGCGACTTCCCGAAAACTTGGAAAAAGTAAAAAATTTCAATGCCAGCGCCCCCTATAAAAGCTACGACCGAAAGGCGCTTTATACCTACTTATCTAGCTTCAAAAACACGAAAGTCGCAGGTGAGGAATATGAATACAGCAACTTGGGATATGCCGTTCTGGGAGATATCGTTAGTACAATCTATAAAAAATCTTATGAGCAGCTCGTAAAGGACCTAATATGCACGCCATTGGGCATGAATAATACCTTTCAAGTAATAAATGCAGCAAACAAAGATACCTTTAAAGTATACAACAAAGATGGTCAGGAAGTACCGATCTGGTCGTTTGACGCGTTCGCTCCGGCCGGTGGGCTAAAATCAACAGTTGAGGATCTGCTCAAATTTGTCCAGGCGCAGTTTAAGATGCCGCAAACCACATTGGAAAATGCCATGGCGAACACAAGACTATTTACATTTTTCCTTCCTCCGGACACGGACCTCGGACTGGCATGGCATATGAATTTATTGGACGATCTTACCTTTTACTGGCACAACGGCGGTACAGCGGGCAGCAGTTCCTACCTGGCATTATCGCCAGATAAAAAATGCGGTGTCGTTGTATTGTCGAACTCTGCACATGCAGTTGATACCACAGGAAAGGCCATACTTGACTACTTGCTTCATCACAAATAGAACATAAATACATTCGAGTAGAAAGCCGTATCCAAACAATGATATGGCTTTTATTGTTGTCATAAAAACCGCCAACTGTTCAATTTTGCTCAAGCTTCGAATATTGGCGCTCGACGAACAGCAGACCACGTAACGTATATGCAAATGAAAATATTTATAACAAAACGAATTCCCCAAAAAGGTATAGATTTATTAACCGCTGCCGGACATGAGGTCGAGGTACACAGTTCGCCCGAACCGCTATCGGAAACGGCACTGATACAGGCATGCCAGCGAGCGGACTTTGTGCTGAATGGAGGAATGCAAAAATTCGACAGCCATTTTTTCGCCAGCTGTCCCAATCTCAGAGCTCTTTCCCTCATGAGCGTAGGCTATGACAATGTTGATCTTTCTGCTGCCACACAGTATAAAGTTCCTGTCAGTAACACGCCGGGTGTATTATCGGGAGCTACTGCAGACCTTGCCTTTCTACTGATATTAGCCGTTTCCAGAAAAGCCTTTTTCCATCACAAGCGGATTCTTCAAGGCGACTGGAAAGGTTTCGACCCTACAGCACATCTTGGCGTCGAGCTCAATAACAAGACATTGGGCATATATGGTCTTGGCCGGATCGGCCTTGAATTGGCCCGAAAGGCAAGAGCGGCTTATAATATGGAGATAATTTATCATAATAGAGGACGGAACCATGAAGCGGAGCGGGTGCTTGGCGCCCGTTACGTTAACTTTGACGACCTTCTTACCCAGAGTGATGTACTGTCCATCCATGCGGCCCTCACCGCCGAAACGGCCAACAGATTTAATCAGGATGCCTTCCGGCGGATGAAAAACACTGCGATCCTGATCAATACGGCACGCGGGGGATTAGTTCATGAAAAGGATCTGGCGGATGCATTATATAGCGGACTATTGTGGGGCGCAGGGCTGGATGTGACTAACCCCGAACCTATGAAATCCGATAACCCGCTACTGCAGCTA